>Ga0315914_1007692_pt1 | contig 14803 bp, 10 predicted proteins | sample MpolenodulesMG_FD_203920 | JGI IMG/M metagenome (GOLD analysis project Ga0315914, IMG submission 203920) | Medicago polymorpha root nodule microbial communities from Los Angeles, California, United States - elongated nodules | ecosystem: Host-associated > Plants > Roots > Nodule | place: USA... | reverse complement strand
ACTCTGAACTCACTCAGACTCTGAACTACTTCAGACTCTGAACCTGAGAACAGTTCTTCAGAACGTAAGGAAGAAGTTTTCGAAAACACAATTCAACCCCCCCTTCTTGTGGTTTTTCTCACCTTCAAGATTTAGGTCTCTAACACAAGTTGGGTCCTTGGGATTAGTGACAAAATTAGACACTTTGGGTACCCACTTCATAATGCCTATTGGAACTATACTTTTCATAACATGGCAATTTGGTGTGGTATGCCCAATTTCTTTACATTAGTTGCACCTTGCTTTGTGCTCATGAATTTTACATTTTCGATTGTCCCTTTCAAATCTTCTTTTAGAGGATTTTTTAAAGCTTGAAGGTTTTTCAAAACGATTGGAAAAATTCATCGAGACATTGTTGACTTGTTCTATCTTACTTTTTAGAAAAACAATCTCCAGTAGTCTAGGACAAGCCAAGCAAGCATTGATGTCTTCATTTGATGACTTATGATCATCAATAGTAGGTGACTCTTTTGATTGAGTTGCAAATATTTCTTTCTTTAGAAATTCATGTTCATATTTGAAGTTTTCAAAATCTTTTCTCATTTGTATAATTTCGGCTTCCAATTTGAGAATAGTTCTCTTTTGGGTTCCAATAGTTTTAAAAGCATTCATGGCATCTCCATGCACTTCTACAAGAACATTTTGCAACTCATCATAAGAAGGATTATGTTTGGATTTTCGATCACTAACCTCAATTGATTTCTTTCTTTGTCCCATGAAGCATATTTGAGCAATTTCATCATTTTCGGAGTCTCTTTTTGTGGATGATGCTTCATTGTCTTCCCATGCTATGTATGCACTCCTTCCTCTTAACTTATCGGATGACCATGCTCTTCCTTTAGACTTGATTAGCTCGGGGCATTCACTTTTTAGATGACCAACTTTGCCACAACCAAAATAATTTGGGCCATTTTCCTCTTTGCTATTTTCTCATTTTGTTTGTGGTGTTTTAGGAACCTTATCTCTTCAGCTTAGTCCATGCTTTTTGACATAACGGTTGAAGCGTTTCACATAGAGAACCATATATTCTTCATTTGGTGATTCTCCTCCGGAGTCATCTTCACCATTGTTATATGAACTTGCCTTGGATGAAGAGGCTTTGAACACAACCAGATTCTTTTCTTTCAACTTGCTCTGATCTCCACTTGAATTGAATCGATTGATCTCATGCTCATGTTCCTTTAGTTTTCCAAAGAGTGTGATCATGCTAAGAGCATTGAGATTTTGTGATTCCTTAATAGCGATAACTTTGGGATGCCATTCCTTTGTCATACATCTCAAAATTTTATTAGTGCAATCTTAGTTTGAAATTGTTTTACCAAGGTTTTGCAACTTGTTTACAATATGAGTGAATCTCATTTGCATAGATGAGATGGTTTCACCATCATTCATGCAAAAAAGCTCATATTGTTGCACAAGGGTATTGATTTTTGATTGTTTAACTTCATTGGTTCCTTCGTGAAGGGTTTCCAATGCATCCCACATATCTTTGGAGGTCTTACAATGAGATACGAAATGATACTCATTTACCCCAAGAGACGAGATGGGGGTATTTCGTGTCTTCAAATTGTATTGGACCTTCTTTTTATCATCATCGCTCCAATCAGTTTTAGGCTTATCTTGTGCTACGTCGTTGGCAACAACTTGCGGTTAAAACCGCCCGTTGACCACGGCGTCCCACACGTCCATATCCACTGATTGGATGTGAACACTCATGCATTCTTTCCAATAGTCTTAATTTTCTCCGTCGTAAATAGGTGCTCTATTATACGCCCCCTTGGGCTCCTTGCTAGCCATATCGATCAACTCTTTCGGTAGTTAGCCGTAAGAAGAAACCAAGCTCTATGATACCACTTGTTGGTCTATATGGCTAGATGATTATAGAGCTAGAGGGGGGATGAATGGATTTTTGACAAACCTTTTGGAGATTTGATAAAAAAAGAATTTTAATAAAATTGACTATTGGAAATTTGCTTGAACAATCACAATCAATGAAACAATAGGAAGCAAATATATGTGGAATAAGATTTTATCTTAGAATTGAGAGATTCACGACACAAATCCTTTTACATAATCAATTATCGATAAAACTTAAGCAAGGTACAAAGCCATACACAATCTCAAACCAAACCTGTATCACAATAAACCTAATTATCAATAGAAAATACAATACACATGAAATTGAATAATTGAGTGGGTATTGCAATTAATTGATCCAAGTTAAATTGATGTAACCTAAATCAAATGGATTTAGATTAACATTTTGAGAAAACACTACTTAGATTAAAAAAATACTAGCAATTAACTTATCAACTATTCAATTAATCAAGTGCTATATTAAAAAGTAAAGAGAAAGAGAGAGAGAGAGAACACTGATGTTTATAGTAGTTCACCCTTGTTCGTCCTCGCTAAGGGCTACGTCTACTCTACTTGATGAAGTACGCCTTCACCAAGGTCATCCACTATGTATGGAAAGTTGATTACAATGTTTACAAGAGTTTCTTCAAATTAAATCCCTAATTTTTCAACTCCTATGTAAAACACTCCCCCAAACATCAAGTACCCCTTGAATTTGGTGCTCCTTGAATCTTTAGATCCTTGAATTACCCGTGCACTCCTTCGAACTGTTCACTCGAGTCTTCAATGCTACGTCCGGCAAACGAATCCCCTTCGACTTCAAGAACGGTTAGAAAGACTCTCAAGTCCTTTGGAAGAGGAATGAGATTATTCACTTCCTTTGAAGCCTTGATTAAGCCCAATCAATCTTCTTGATAGAACCAACTTACAATGCCTACTAGCACCCTAAAGAATATATACACTCAAAGAACAAAGTGATTCTAAGAAAAAGTGTTTAATCTTGAAGAATGTATGAACAATGAGTTTTTGAGACCTAGAGATAATAGATGCAAATGATTCAATGCCTTTAGAAAAGAGGAGAGGAGTAAATATATAGTGAAGGGTAAAAAGACAATTTTCTCACAAATTTAACAGATTGAATCGATTCACTTAATGTCTGAATCGATTCAGACAGCAAAAAGATAGACCAGAGAAGTATGAAGGATGATACGATTGAAAACCTATTTAAGTCGATTCAGGTGAGCCAAGGATGAATATTGATACAATTCAACCTTCTTACGAATCAATTCAAGACAAGTCAGAGAGTTTTGTGAAACTATTCAAACAAAAAAGATGTATACATGATCGATTCAAATGAATGTGAATCGATTCACAAGAAGTCATAAACTTCGATGAATTGATTCAGACTGTGATGAGTCGATTCAAGCTGGTCCAAAATGATTTTTGACGCTTTTTCAAACTACACAAGACAACAAGACTAAACCACATAGACTTCAGTATGCTTTAACATGCTACAATCATTAAAGCGATAAGCTAAGCTAAACTAAGCTAAGGAAAATTATCAAAAACAAATAAACTAAACAGTGTAGACTTCATGATTAACCCAATCAATTTACGTGAATGAACCAACGTACAATCCCTATAGCACCCTAGAAATCTTAGGACTCAAAGAACAAAGTGATTCTAAGGAAAAGTGTTTAATCTTGAAGAATGTATGTGAAGCCTCTAGCTATAGTTTTGATGATGTTTGATCTTTTTGTCTTTTAAGTGTTTTAGGTTAGATCATGTTTGTCTAGCTTTTCATTTTCATTAGACTATGTTAAAGCACCCTAGTGAGCATTTTGTAACTGATCGATCCTGGTATCCTTTCATTTGTGTCTTGTGTCTGCATGAATTGACTCATTTCTGTTTGAATTGACTCAAAAAAAATTTTGACTTTGTGTGATTCGATTCACACTGTAGATGAATCAATTAATGTTTGAATCGTATCATTTCCTCCTGAGTCGTATCATAAAACTTTCTGACTCTCTCTGTATCGATTCAATATTACCTTGAATCGATTCAAACATCCTTCTGGGCAGCTTGAATCGTTTCATACATCTCTTGACTTGTATCAATCTTCATATATTTTCCTTTACCTGGATTTAGTCTTTCTACAGTCTGAATCGATTCAATGAGTAAATGAATCGATTCAATCAGTTGTTATTGGTGCGTAATATTTGTTTTTTTACCCTTACTATATAAACACTTCTCCTTCTCTTTCTCAAAGTATTGAATCATTTGCATCTGTTCTCTCTAGGTCTCAAAAACTCATTGCTCAAACATTCTTCAAGATTAAACACTTTTTCTTAGAATCACTTTGTCTTTGAGTGTGTAGATTCTCTAGGGTCCTAGTAGGGACTGTAAGTTGCTTCTCTCAAGAAGATTGATTGGGCTTAATCATGGATTCAAAGGAAGTGAATAATCTCATTCCACCTCCAAAGGACTTGGGGGTCTTTCTAACCGTTCTTGAAGTCGAAGGGGGTTCATTTACCGGACGTAGCATTGAAGACTCGAGTGAAGAGATCGAAGGAGTACACGGGTAATTCAAGGATCCGAAGATTCAAGGAGCACCAAATTCAAGGGGTACTTGAAGTTTGGGGGAGTTTGTTTTACATAGGAGTTGAAAAATTAGGGCTTTAGTTTGAAGGAACTCTTGTAAACAGTGTAATCAACTTTTCATACATAGTGGATGAGCTTGGTGAAGGTGTACTTCATCAAGTAGAGTAGACATAGCCGTTAACGAGGACGAAAAAGGGTGAACTACTATAAACACCAGTGTTCTCTCTCTTTATCCTTTTACATTTTGATATTGCATGTGATTGATTGAATAATTGATAATTTAATTTCTAGTGTTGATCTAAGTTGTTTTAATTGAAAATTAACCAACTCAATGAATTGAGTTTGAAAACTTCACTTAGATCAATTGATTGCAACATCAATTCAATTATTCAATATCACTTGTGTTGTGTTTAATTTGATAGCTTAGTATATTTGTTCATATAGGTTTGGTTTGAAATTGTTATAAATTTTGTATATTGTTAAAGGTTGATTAAAATATGATTGTTAATAAGATTTGTTTACTGAACCTCTCAATTCTAAGATCAAATCTTATTACTCACATATTGTCTTTTCGATTTATTGATTGTGATAGTTCGAGCAGAACTCCAAACGTGCTATTCACCCCCCCTCCTCTAGCTTGGTATTCACCTAACCATATAGTTCAACAAGTGGTATCATAGAGCTTTGTCTCTTCTTACGGCTAACTACCGGAAGAGTTGATCCATATGGCTAGCCAGAAGCCCAAGAGGGTGTATAATAGAGCACCTATTTTTGACGGAGAAAATTACAACTATTGAAAAGAATGCATGAGTGTTCATATCCAATTAGTGGATATGGATGTGTGGGACGCCGTTGTCAATGGTCGGTTTTAACCACAAATTGCAGCCAATGATGATAACGGTTTAGTCCTAGATTAGCCTAAAGTCGATTAAAGTGATGATGAAAAAAAGAAAGTCCAATACGATTTGGAGGCACGAAATATTCTCATCTCCTCTCTTGTGGTTAATGAGTATCATTCCGTGTCTCATTGTAAGACTTCCAAAGATATGTGGGATGCATTGGAAACCCATCACGAAGGAACCGATGATGTGAAAGAATCAAAAGTTAATACAGTGCAACAATATGAGCTTTTTTGCATGAAAGATGGTGAAACCATCTCTTCCATGCAAATGAGATTCACTCACATTGTAAACTAGTTGCAAAACCTTGGTAAAACAATTTCAAACCAAGATTGCACTAATAAAATTTTGAGATGTATGACAAAGGAATGGCAGCCCAAAGTTACCGCTATCAAGGAATCACAAAATCTCAATGCTCTAAGTATGATTACACTCTTTTGCAACTTAAAGGAACATGAGCATGAGATCAATCGCTTCAATTCAAGTGGAGATGACTCAAAAATGAAGGAGAGGAAGTCAATTGCTTTAATCACCACCTCGTCCGTCTCTACCTCTTCAGTTAAAAATGATGATGAATCTGGTGATGATGGTATAAATGAAGAGGAAATGAGCATGTTTGTTAGGCGATACAACCGCTACATAAAAATGAATGGGTTAAAGTACAATGACAAGAATCTAGTGAAATTTAGGAAGGCCTCAATGAAAGGAAGAGAATCAGATGATGATGAGAAAGTGGTTAGTTGCTATGGTTGTGGCAAAGTAGGTCACGACAAGAATGAATGTCCGGAACTTGCTAAAGAAACAGGAAGATCCGGAGCCAATCAAAACTCAAGAGGAAGAAAGGCCTACATTTCTCGGGAAGAAGAAGAAGTTACCACCAATACTAGTGATGCCGAAAACAAAGATGATGATGATCTATGCGTCATGGGTCAAACAAAGAAAGCTAAAAATGAGGTAATCTTATAAGGATCTACACGATTCCATTGAGGAAATGCATGTTGAATCTCTAAATGCTTTTGATAAACTAATTGCTCAAAAGAAAACTAGTTGGAAACTAGAAGCCAAAATTTCTAAACTTAAAGAAGCATTTGAAAGCTTAAGAGATGAGCATGCTTTACTTGTAAATGAGAAAATTGTAAGTCCCACAATTGAGTCATCTAAAACAAAGTCACCCAAATATGATAATTAGATGGACTTTGCTAGTTGTGAGATTTTCCCTAGCCTCCATGAAGGGATAAATTCTCTAAATAAGAAGCTAGATCGTGTCTTTAAGAGAACCATGACTTTTTCTATAGATTCAAAAGACGAAAGAATTCCTTTTAAACGACCTGACACTAAATACTCTTATGTAAGGAAAAACAAGTTTCATAGAAAAAATTATGTTCCTAAAATTAGGTGTCATTATTGTGGTATAAGTGGCCACACCTCACCTCATTGCCACATTAGGAGGGTCGAAGTTCCTAAAGGGGTAATGATGTAGGTGCCTAAAGTTAATTGTTGTGAAATCCATCCCAAGGCTCCAACTTTGTTGGAAGCCAAAGGAATCCTAATTGATTTGTGTAATTGTGTCTTGCAACTTTGAAGGATCTTTGTCCCTCTAGGTTGTCCAAGACACCAAAAGTAAGATGTGCTCTCTTTGTCACTTTCACATTATAAAGTACATCTTATTTCTCACAAATCAACATTGGTATTCCTTGTTTTTACTCTTACTCCCAAAAGATTGGGAAAGGTTTGCTTTGTTCTAGTGTGTGTAGATCTGATGATGATTGAAGCATGTCAAAGATGATGCTCCACAATAAGCTCCTTAATTCTCAAGGACATCATGAGCAAAAATGTGATGAAGACGTATTCGAAGACTTTAAATACTTAACCTCTCCATTTGTCTTATCATTTTGGTTGATCACGAGTGACCTCTCTATCATCATTCTCATTGAAGCACTCTGGTAAGGGAGTAAGTATGTTTTGATAGTAGGTAAAATTTTCTAGGAAGATTCAAATGTGTTTTGATCTTTCTTTGAAAATCTCTCTTTTACCTCTCTTTCTTTGTTTTACTATTCTCTCTAATTGTTTGTATAGCCTTTATGTGATTATTGTTTGTGTTCATATTTTCATCCTTTGCATGCTATCTTCTTTTTGTGTTGTATTTTGCATGTTTGCTTGTTTTACAATTTTGATTGTGTACTTGCTCTTGTTTTGGATGATCTTTGATGATCTTTCTATCACATCTCTATCAATTTGATTATATATGTGCATTCATAAATATTGTTCTTTTGAATCGATTCATCTTTTATTTTCATCAAATTGAATCGATTCATTATGAATCAATTCATTAAATAGATGAATCGATTCAAGTTCGTAAAAAACACTGTTAGTGCAACTTCAGGTTCTTCACAAAACTATTACCCTTTTCTTTGTTCCCTCTCCTGCCACTCTTCCCTATACACTCCTAAACCTCACAAAAATCTCTAACCTAACCTCTTTCACCTCTCACAACTATCATCAATCTTCTTTAAATTCAACATTTATCATAGCTACTATTAACTCTTCTCCATGGGTCCAAGAAAAGATACATCAACAAGAGGGGCTACTAATTCAAAAAGAGGAAAAGGTAGAGCTCCTCCTCCTTCCACTCAACTAGATAAACAAGTTGGGGTTTTGGTTCAAGATTTGCTACTTGATGAAGATTATGACAGGTACATTGAAAAATTTCAGTCTAAGAAATATGTTTCTCCTCAATTTTTTTGCTCATTATGGGATATAAAATCTATGGTTTTGATTTTCATGAGTTGCTTATCTTTCAAAATTTGGGTTCATTTGTTGAATTAAAGAAAGGGTATGATGAATCCTAAATTAAGGCATTTTATTGCAATGCACAAAGACAAGATGGTGTTAGTTTTGAATCTTTAAAAAATGTTCGGGTTTCACTCAATCCAGAAAAATGGGAATCTCTTGTTGACCTAGATTATAATGGGGTTGACATAGAAGTTAAGGACACTTTCACTAACTATAACAAAATAGACTTTGTGAAAAGTGTGTCAAAAACCGGGTTTGGAGAATTGAGCTTTTCAAACTTTAGCCCTCTACAATTGAAATGTGCAGATAGGATGTTACATTGGGTTGTGGTTAAGATCATTATGAGTAAGCAACACAATTATGGTAGAATTGATGACTACGATCTCAGCATTATGTGGTTGTTGAAAAACAAAATCAAAGTGAACTGGCCTCTTTTCTTCTCAAACCGCATGATCTCCTACAAGAATGATAGTAAGAAGAAACTCCCATATCCTTCATTCGTTAGTTGTCTACTTAGATCTGACCATGTTACAAGTGTTGATACCGTACTCGCTAAACCAAGTGAGGTTAGTGTGTTGGATGCAAAAGCGGTTCAAAAGATGCATTATGTTAAGGATTCGAAAGGAAATTGGTACTGTGATGATAATGGTGTTTGGTACTATGACTTTACCGTTGTGGTTGAAGGGACAGAACCGGAGTTAGTTAAGGAAAAGAAGAAAAACATGGAAAGAGAGGATTACAATATTGAGAATGATGTAGAGATGGAAGATGGTGAAGAAACTAGTGATGATGAAGTGGATCTAGACTATGATCCCAAAAATGATAACTATCATGTTGACAATCAAAATCATTCAAGCATATCCCTTAGGGAAGTCTTGTCGAAATTAAAGGACTTTAAGAAGTACATGTCTCAAAAGTTTGATGCCCAAGACTTACAGTTCAAAGATATCAACAAAAGGTTTGATGCTCAAGACTTGAAGTTTAACGATATCAATACAAGACTTGACTCTCAAAATGCTTCCATTCAAGAAATGCGGGGGTCTATTCAAAAGTGGAACGATCTTGGTATATGGTCTGATATCTTCTTTGCCTCTCCTTGCCCTAACCAAGATGGAAATGATGGAACAACCAACCCAACCGAACTAGTAGCTTAGTAATTTTTTTTTCTTTTTGCATACTCCCTTTTTGAAGTTGTCAAAGGGGGAGATATATTGATGGAACCTATTATTCATGCACATATTATTCATGCATCTGTTATTCATGCTAGTACTTTAGTTTTTATGTATACGTTTATGGCTAAGTATCTATGACCTTTCTAGTACTTGCATTTATGCTCACTCATGTTTGTTTACATTTATAGCTTAATGTGCTCACTCATGTTGGTTGCTTAGTTCCTATCTTATGAGTAATGTGTCGTGGAAAGACACATATGCATATTATCTATATGTCCTGTATGCTAAGTTTCAGAGGGAGCAACTAATCATCAACATGGTGTTTTGACATCATCAAAAATGAGGAGATTGAAGCCTCTAGCTATAGTTTTGATGATGTTTGATCTTTGTGTCTTTTAAGTGTTTTTTAGGTTAGATCATGTCTGTCTAGCTTTTCATTATGATTAGACTATGTTAAAGCACCCTAGTGAGCATCTTGTAATTGATCAATCATGGTATCCTTTCATTTGTGTCTTGTGTCTGCATCAATCGATTTATTTATGTTTGAATTGACTCAAAAAAGTTTCTGGCTTTGTGTGAATCGATTCACACTGTAGATGAATCAATTTATGTTTGAATCGTATCATTTCCTCCTGAGTCGTATCATAAAACTTTCTGACTCTCTCTGTATCGATTCAATATTACCTTGAATCGATTCAAACATCCTTCTGGGCCGCTTGAATCATTTCATACATCTCTTGACTTGCATCAATCTTCATATATTTTCCTTTACCTGGATTTAGTCTTTCTACAATCTGAATCGATTCAATGAGTAAATGAATCGATTCAATCAGTTGTTATTGGTGCGAAAATTTTGTCTTTTTACCCTTACTATATAAACACTTCTCCTTCTCTTTTTTAAAGTATTGAATCATTTGCATCTATTCTTTCTAGGTCTCAAAAACTCATTGCCCATACATTATTTAAGATTAAACACTTTTTCTTAGAATCACTTTGTCTTTGAGTGTGTATATTCTCTAGGGTGCTAGTAGGGATTGTAAGTTGCTTCTCTCAAGAAGATTGATTGGGTTTAATCAAGGCTTCAAAGGAAGTGAATAATCTCATTCCACCTCCAAAGGACTTGGGGTCTTTCTAACCGTTTTTGAATTCGAAGGGGGTTCGTTTATCGAACGTAGCATTGAAGACTTGAGTGAAGAGATCGAAGGAGTGCACGGGTAATTCAAGGATCCGAAGATTCAAGGAGCATCAAATTCAAGGGCTTCTTGAAGTTTGGGGGAGTTTGTTTTACATAGGAGTTGAAGAATTAGGGCTTTAATTTGAAGGAACTTTTGTAAACATTATAATCAACTTTTCATACATAGTGGATGAGCTTGGTGAAGGCGTACTTCATCAAGTAGAGTAGACGTAGCCGTTAGCAAGGACGAAAAAGGGTGAACTACTATAAACACCGGTGTTCTCTCTCTCTCTCTCTCTCTCTCTCTCTCTCTCTCTCTCTATATATATATATATATATATATATAACCTTTTACATTTTGATATTACATGTGGTTGATTGAAGAATTGATAGTTTAATTGCTAGTGTTGATCTAAGTTGTTTTAATTTAAATTGACCAACTCATTGAATTGAGTTTGAACACTTTACTTAGATCAATTGATTGCAACATCAATTCAATTATTCAAATGAGTTGGGTATTCACCTAGCCATATAGTTCAACAGTATGAACAATGAAGTTTAAAGACTATTGAGAGAATAGATGCAACTGATTCAAATGAGTTGGGTGTTATGAGAAAGTGAGTATATATAGAAGAGGGTGGCAAATGCAACTTTTCGTCCAAAAACAACTAGGTGAATCGATTCACTAAATAGGTGAATCGATTCAAACAGCTAAAAGACAAATCAGGAAGTAATGAAGAAACTATGAAGATTGATACGTATCATACAAGATTTGAATCGATTCATAATCCCCGGGATGGAGGTTGACACGATTCATATTATTTTAAATCGATTCAAAGCAAGTAAGAAAGATTATGTGATACGATTCAAGCAATTTTAAGTCGATTCATGATTGATATGATTCAAAATAGATAGAAACAATTCACCCCAAGTCAGAGACTTTACAAAAATGAATCGATTTAAACGTTCAGAAAACAGTTTTGTCAGCTGAATTTAAGTTACTTGGGACACAAGCAAGGCATGGTAAGGAGAAAACACAGGGATGAAGATGAACCAGTTATGCTAGGTGCTTTAACAAAAAACTAATCTAAATTAACCAAAGTAAAAACAACTTAACATACATAATACATATACATCAAGACATCATCAAAACAAAACTTTGGACACAAGCAAGCTTCATTATCATCAATAATCATGAATCCTACGAAAGACGAACCCAATTTCGACAAAAGAAAGACCGTAAAAGTGAGAGTTAAACATATGTCGAGCCACATCGTAGGTCTTTACTCTCTTTATCATGTTTTTGGCATTGATTGCGGTTTCACTATACACTTGCTTGTTCAATTAGATCTGGAACTATTTTCGTTGTTTGATCGTTTAGTTGTTCATTGTCATTGATAATTGTTCCATACTTTTTAGATTTATTGATGTGAAATATGATTTCCAAATTCACAAACATAATTAATTTTGTAAACTTGTTTATTTCTAATAGGAACAAGACTATACAACTCGTTCCAAATTCACAACTTTATTGGCCCTCTCAATTTCTCTTTAGACTGAAAATTACATTCTGTGAGTTATCTAGTCAAGGTCTTAAAACTAAAAAAGATACCCTTCCGGAGTTATCTTCCGAAATTTTTTGAGAGGCCCGGGAGACATTATTTGGGGCCCAAAAAGAAATTCTTCATGTATTATTCTACCTCAATACTTGAATTTCAGCATGTAGAGCTTGAAGTCCAATTGTAGTTTCTCATCAGCATGGGCCTTCCCGAATTTTGTTCCATATAAATAGTGTTTTCTCCATTTAATTTGCCTTGAAAATTGCTTTTCCCCATTTGTTTTTACTCATTCCCTTCCCAAACTACCCAAAATATTCTCAACGCGAGTTAACTCGCGTCAAAAGTCAGTGTGAGTTAAGTCACGTTGCGATCCATTTCTCTTTTAGGCCATCACCTGTACCTCCACACTTCAAACACACACTTCCTTCCCTCTTCACCTCCAAAAACTGAATGTGCAAAAATTTGGTGCAAAAGCTTGAGCTCAAATCAGTAGAAAACGTCAGGAAGCAAGTTTCTACGCTCATCAAACGTAAAAAATCAGGTAATGTATCATCTAACACCTTTATGTAACGACCCGATTTAAGATTTTATTTATTTAATTGTTTTATTTATTATTTAATTGTTTGGTATGTTATAATTATTAGTTATTTGGTTTTTAGAGATATTGAGGGTATTTTAGTACTTTTGGGTGTGGAGTTATTTTTAAGAGAATAGTAGTAACTTGGAGTAATGAATAGAATAGTAGTGTGTGCGTAATATTGGGGGTTTTAATGAAGTAATTGTGTAGTAACATTTCATGAGTGGTAGAAAATTACTAAGCCCATTAGTGAATTTGGCTAAGCCCATGAGTATATAAAAGAATAGTCTTTGTAAAAATTAGAGCTCATTTGTTCATTTTGAGAAAAGAGACATAGAGAGAAAGAGGTAGAAGTGGAGATTCAAGAGAAAGGTTGATCTAGCTTGGGGGAAAGCTCAAGAGAGAGATTAGAGTGAAGATTTAAGTTGCTTTTGAAGATTAAGGTAAGAGGAAAAGTTTATATTTACCATTAAGTGATTATGAGGGATAGAGTAGTTGTGGGTCATGTTTGATTAAGTGATTTTCATGAATTTGATGATATGATTAAGTGATTTTCGTGTTATTTGATTATGGGTATGTTGAACTTTGTGAAATTAAGTTGTTTCTATGTTTAAGTTATTGTATGAGGTTATAGAATAAGTTGTTTTTGAAGTTTTAGCTTTAATGAGTGAGAATCATGATTTTGTTGATGATTATTGTTCAAAACATGTCCTTAATTCTTGATATATGATTGGGTATGTTTGTATATCGAAATCTATACAAGTGATTGTGTTAAAATTGATTTTTGGATGAAATTGTGGGTTTTTATGAATTTTGGAAAATTGATGTTGATTTCATGAATTTGAAGATTGAATCGGTGTTTTGAAATGTTTTAAAAATTGTTTTAAACTATGTTAACATTGGATGAAGTTTGTAAAACTATTTTGGGTCAAATGGGATCAAAAATAGGATTTTTGGGGAAATTTTTTAGGGTTTCTCGAGAGGGAACCAAAAATTTTGAGTTCCCACGAACAAGGAGCTCGCTTGGCGAGTAGATGTTGCACCATGGCGAGCGAGTGTTGAACAACACTCGTTGTTTTGCACTTTTTGACCTTTTGGGGTGTTTTCGAACATCCCTAAGTGTTCCTTATATGTTGTTTTGATGAATTAAGTCTATGTAATCATGTTTACTTGATATTGATTCAATTTTGTTGAATTGAGACGAACTTCGAACTTATATGAACATGAATTTTGGAATGGAATCAAAGTAAGGTGTTTCTCAAATGAAATGATGCTTGAAGGTGAGAAAAACACAAGAAGGGGGTTGAATTGTGTTAACTTTTTCTTCTTATCAAACTAAGTTCAAAGATCAGAAGAATCTGATAGAGTTCGGAGTCTGGAACAATGTTTAAAGTCTAATGTAGCGGATAAAGTAAAGATAGATAGATAGATAGATAGATAGATAGATAGATAGATAGATAGATAGAGAGAGAGAGAGAGAGAGAGAGAGAAAGAGAGAGAGTAACACCCCTACTAGAATTACCTAGGATATCTAACATGTGTATTAAACTTGGCATTTGATACATTAAAATTACAATAATAAAAATTTCCTCTGAATAAGATATAGAAATTATTGTCTTATACCTCTGAAAAAATTACCACTGACGTAAACTTTATGTGGTCCGGAGATTTCTGCTTCTTGATCACGAACCATTCTAACGTCTAGTAACCTGAATATCTGAAATAAATAAAAAGGATTGGGGTGAGACATGATGTCTCAGCGAGTTCCACCTATCCTAGGCTATAGGCAATCTCAAGGAACCTAGGATCACCATCTGTTCTAAACTCAACTCATTTTGGGTTTATACAGTCTTTATCATACATAACTGAATGATCGGGGATAACTAGGATCGCTACCTAGAATACTATCATGATTCTATTATAATTTCATATTCTTATTCATACACATAATCATAATCATAATCAGATTCATAATCATAATTCTTAACTTAAAATTCATGTCATTAATTATACAGTTCACTATGTGCATATAGACCGCATTATCTCTTCGTTGTGTCAAACGGTGTTTTTTTTTTTTTTTTGCATTTGTTACTATGAGCCGTAACTCATAGGCTACATTATCTCTTCGTCAA
>Ga0315914_1007690_pt1 | contig 14807 bp, 2 predicted proteins | sample MpolenodulesMG_FD_203920 | JGI IMG/M metagenome (GOLD analysis project Ga0315914, IMG submission 203920) | Medicago polymorpha root nodule microbial communities from Los Angeles, California, United States - elongated nodules | ecosystem: Host-associated > Plants > Roots > Nodule | place: USA... | reverse complement strand
GAGTGTTTCGAAGGCACTCGTTAACATTTCTTTTTTTTTGTCCCGTAAGCATAGCTCAATTGGTAGGACAATGCATTATTATATGCAGGGGCCGGAGTTCGAACCCCGGACACCCCACTTATTCACCTTATAAGGTGTATTCTAGCCACTAGGCTACCTGATAAAAAAAAACATTTCCCTTTTTTTTATAGATTTTTTATAGAAATAATTAACTAAATTTAAAATATGTTAGGCAATACTGAGTCAATTAAGAGGATGACTTCCTCTAATATTTATGTATATTGTTTTTAAAAGAATTACCATTACTAATTTAATTAACAAGTTAGTAATTATTTATTTTTTAAAAAATTTTAGCAATTGCTTAAGACCATTCATAATGGTAAGGTCTTAATCTATTAGGTACCACCATTTTTGGAAGAAAAAAAAATTATGTATTTAATGAATTTGGAGGTCTCAAATAAGCATCTCATATACATGTGGGTCTCACAAATCTTTGATATTAAAAAACGAAATGTAATGATTAAAGTTGTTGACAAATGATTACTGGATTCCGTTTAAGAGATTTGTGTGGTGTGCTGACTTGGAGGGATTTAATGCTTATTAGGTACTACTATTAAAAATATTATAGTAAATGAGTGATGTGTATACATGAGACCAATTTAGGTACCCAAAAATTAATTTCTCCATTTGTGCGAAACTAGGGTGTTCAACCAGTCAAATCCAAACTGATCAAAATTAAAACCGCAAACAGATAAAAAAACGAAAACCACACAAAACTGAATTTTATTGGACGTGTTTGGATATTATTTTTTGAAAACCGCTTGAATTTTGGATTGATATTTCAAAACCGAACTGCATACATATATCTTAGTACATATTTCAATTATTTATAAGTATAATATATTATATTAAGCTATTAGCTTTTTCTTTTTAATTCTTTTAATACTACATGAGTTTAATTTAATCAATTTTGTTATTATTTCATATGTTTCAAAGATAATAAATCATTCGTTATATTTTGTATCAAATATATTATTTTACCATATTTTTATAAGGTTATAATTAATAAAAAAATGTTACAATTTGTAATTTGGAATCCATAAATCGATCTAAATTAAACCGCATTAAATTGGATCGAATTAGATCAGGTTTTAAAAATTAATCATCCAAAACTGAATTGAACCGCATATAATTTTATCCTTCGATCGGATGAGTTTTTGCTTAAAGCCGATCCAAACCATACGACGAACACCTCTAGAGCTAACGAGTCGAACTGTGTTATTCATAAACTTGAACCGAGTCGAGCTAACGTAAAAAATATAAATTTTTAACCTTCGAGTAATGTGATTTGAGCTAACGAGTCGAACTGAGTTATGCGTAAACTTGAATCAAGTCAAGTTTGAATTAATAGTAAAGTTTGTATCAGACTCAAGTCGAATTTAGAGTTGAATAGATTCTTATCAAACCGAGTTGTGTGAAGTTTAATTCGACTCAACTTATTTTTAGTCCTAACTAGAAGCCACACAAATCGAAGAGAAAATGCATGAAAGTTACTTGAAAGATAAAATAAAACAACAAAAGAAAAAATTGATCAATGGAATAACGAAGAGCTGCTTCTTTGTTTTTGTTTATTAAAAAAATTGATCAATGCACTAATATTCTAGATACTTTATTCAAATTTCTTTTGAGTATGACAGATTAATGCTACTCTTAACTATGACATAATAATAAAAGGGTTAAATATGTTGTTGGTCCTTATAAATATACTAACTTTTTATTTTAGTTTCTCTAAAATTTATCTTCGACTTTTAATCCCAAAAAGTTTTTCATCTTCACTTTTGGTCCCTCCTTTTAAGTAAACTCATATATAGAATTCATAATTTTGAATAAAGTTTTGCATAAAGTTTAAAATATTATAAGAATCTCTAACAAAAATAATTAAAAAAAATTAACAAATCATGAATTAAATATGAATTTTTAACCGCAAAAAAAAATCATATTTAATTTATGTTTTGCTAAATAATTATAACCTTTTGGAGAGATTTTTACTATATTCTACATATTTATGCACAATTTCATTAAAAAAAATAGACTTTGCAATGTTTAAGCTTGAACGGTAAAAAAATTTAAGGTTTAAATCTAGCATGTTAGCTTGTTCATAAGCTTATTTCTTCTTTAATCCAAGTATGACTTTTCAAAAGTCTGATAAAGCATGTTAATGTTTAAAAGTCTACTTTATATGAACGTATTTAAATATGTAATTTGATCACATAGAGTGACAAACTATTAGATCAATAAGATTAACTCTCATTTGTTATTTAACATGACACTTAATTTTTTTTGATTATGCATGATATGATATTTTAATTTTAGTTTATAATAATAAATTTAAATATTAAAAAAATAATGTAGATTAATAAATGTAAACTAGAAAGGTTAACAAATTTATGATTTAATTTGAAGTGCAAAATATAATATATTAATATTAATAAAAAAAAATTATTCATATTTATTTAAATAAGCCGGTCTGATTGGTCTAAAAGACTTTTCTTATGTTTTGTGATCTGGTCTTTCTTGCTAAATGTTTTTTTTTGTCTATCCTATTAAAAAAATTGATTTGATCCGTGTTAGACGTAGGGATGGGCAAAGTTTGGTTTAAAACCACAACTGTGTGTAAATTGAACCGAACGGTTTTTCAATTCGTTAGAACCGAACCGAACTGTAAGGGAACGGTTCGAACCGAACTTTAAACTGAACTAGTTTGTGAACTGTATTGACTCAAACATAAAAAACCTAAATATACAAAAAAAAATACAAAAATTGTAAATATTATTGAATCAAAGTAATTAAGCATCTATTAATCATAATTATTGTAACAACCAGTATAATCTGAAATTCTGAATCAGATCTATTATATAGCACTATGAACTTGATATCATATAGCACTATGTTACAATAGATGAAAGGTACCGGGATGATGTTCTTTGGAGAGAGAAGAATTGTAATAATTCGAGATCGAAGAAGTCTTCGTCGAGGGATAGGAAAGGTCGTGAATCAACGACGAGATCTGATGCTAAGACTACCACCGAGAGTTCCTCTGATGAACTCATCGCCGCCTTTGCTATTTTTCCATGTGTTATCACTGTGCACGTGAGGATAATGGTTCAAGTTCAGTTCTAGTTTTCTATTAAACAGTTCGGTTCGAAACTCTTATGCATCAGTTCGGTTCAATATTGGTTCAGTTCGGTTTGGTTCAGAAGTTCGGTTCAGTTAACAGTTTTTTTGCCCATCCCTAGTTAGACGTAGAGTAGACCATAGACCTTTGTAGGTTGACATAACTTATTCTCACTCGTAGTTTCACATAGACATTTGTCAAGTAGTCTAGTGGATATAATTCACTTTTTCTAAGGTGAATAAGTGGGGTGTCCGGGGTTCGAACCGCAACCACTGTATATAATAATGCATGTCCCTACCAACTGAGTTATGCTCACAGGGGACAACATAAAAGTATTACTTATACTCATTCATTAAAATATAAGTCATTAGATTTTGGAAAAGACATTCAGATAAAAAATAATAATTGGGGGACATTCAGATAACTTAAAAGGTGAAGTTTTTATTTAATCAATCAATAAACTTTGTTGGAGGGTCTGTTTGGTTGCAATAAGAAAGTGTGAGGAAAGATAGTGAAAGGAAATATTGTATAAGGAAAGAAAATGAGTGGAAAGTAAGAGGATTGATTTGGTTGTTTGGTATAAGAGAAAGTAAAGAAGAAAGTGAAAGGAAAGAAACATGTATTTTTTGTAATTGACATATATAACCCTGAATAAAAATAATTGATAGGTCAAAAGAAAGATGTATATTCATAATTATACTTAGTTATTTACTTCTACATATTTATTTTGTAAAATTTAAATACAGTTACATATATTATTTATATAAAAAATTATATAAATTGAGGAGCATGGTTACAAGTACAAGCTACTAGTACTATCCTTCTACACCACTGTTTTTTAGGAAGTTAAAACATGGTAGTAACTACTAAGGGACATATTGTCTTTTTAATTAAAAAAGTTTGCTCCCTCCACTTTCTCCTCACGAGGAATGCTAGCAACATTCTCTTTTGAACACTCTTTCTAACACTCACTCTTTCATTGGATGAAATTCATGCATGTCCCACCACTTTGTGTGGGTTCTATTTCCAAAGTGTACACTCACAATGATTTAAACCAATAAAAGAGTGAGTGTTAGAGAGAGTGTTCAAAAGTGAGTGTTGCTAGCCTTCCTCTTCTCCTCACATTTGTGCAAAAAGTATTTGGTGTGGGACCCATGTGTCTCATTCTTTCCTTCGCCACTTTCACTTGTTCCAAACTATGGAAAATGTTTCTTTCCCTCATCTTTCTCTCTCCCCTCACAATCTTTCTATAGAAACAAACACAGCCTAAAAGAGACACCCATTAGCAAAGGTAAATCATATTAAAATTATTACAAAGAGAGAAAGAAGAAAGTATCAAGAGATGAATCAAATGGCGAGGTCATCATCGTCTTCATCTTCTAGTGGATTTGAATTTCAGATGCCACTGCACTACCCAAGGTACACTCAAGCTGACTATGAGATAATGCCTGAGTGGAGGCTTGATTGCTTGCTCAAACAGTATGGCTTACCAATCATTGCTGATCTTCAACAAAGGAGAATCTTTGCTATGGGAGCCTTCTTATGGCCTCATTCATCCTGATCATCACTATATACATATTATGTGATTTCACTACGTACGTAAATAAGAAGGTGCGGCACCTTATTTGGTTACATAGCAATGGGTAAGGTTGGAGATTGGAATGATATTGTGGAACAAATTAAACATATGGGAATGGGGGTTTGTATTAATCAAAGAAGGTTACACTTGTTGGGTACTGTTTTTTCTGATTGGTATGCGAACCCGGGTGTGTGTTTGAATTTGTTTGGGTACTCTAAATTCTTATATACTTTCTGTACTATTTGGATTATAGTTGTTAATATATTTTCGCCATTAAAAAAATCCCTTATCTCAATTTCATTGTTACAAACAGCAAATTCTTCTCCCTCAGATCGATGGTTATGTGTATCTGCATATGCTTCACTTTGTTTCACAAAAGCGTGTCTATATTCATACCTATGATAAAGTTAAAATGGTACCTCTTTTTGAAAAGCTAAATGGGTTCGTAAAATTGTGAGTTCCTTGCATTAGAAGAGATGAAATGATATGTGTATATAATTTTTTTCTAATATTAAATGCGATTTTTGTGCATATGTTTGTTTAAAGAGGAAGGATATATTGAGTCCAAGAATAAGTGTATAATCTTACTCCAAATCTTGCCATCAATTCTTTTTTAATCTAATGGTTTTAAGTATTGCTTCATTTGATCATTCAGTGAACATCCCGTAGGCTTTCTTCCTCCTAAAAACATTTTTTTTTATTTTTTTTAATTCCCAAAATATTGATCGAAAGCCCGTTTCCAAACTGCATTTCATGATTAGAAATCAATTTGCTTGGACAAATCATAGTAATCTTGGAATTTTTTTGTGCTTTTTCAAACTTTGATAAATCTCAAAAAGTTTATTCCAGCGTTTACATTATAATTGAAATACTGAGAAATCTTCAAATAACAGTTAAATTAAATGTCAGAATTAGGGTAACAAATGAAATAGATTGGTTGATCGAAGCAATCGATCAAGAACGAATGAATTGGTTGAGTATGGTACATATTTGGAAAGATTGAAATAGATTAACAATTGATCGGAAAGGTTGAAATAGATAACAACAATAAAAGATTTTAAGAAATAAATTGGTTGATTGAAGCAATTGAAATACAACACCGAATCGATCAGGTATGTGAGACGGTATTAATCTCCATTGTTTAGGAGCATAATGTTTTGGTATGAAGGTATGGATTGGAAAGAATTGCCTTGGTTGCAGAACAATTGAAAGAGGCGGAGGGAACTGGTTGATTAGGTGTGGAATTTTTTAGATGCACATGCAAATAATTAATTAAGACTGTTAGATTAAAACAAAATGGATGGCAATGAATTGGAGTAAGTCTATTTTTTATTTTATTTTAAGGAGATTTTATTTTTTAAGGACATTTGAGTCAATATATCCCTCTTGTTTAAATGCCTTGTGAAGGTATTAACTTTTTTTTCTCTATCTAATATTACAACTCGTTGATTTTTATTCAAATTAGTAATTAGTAATAATTTCTATGAAAAAAGTGCATAATTATTAGATGAAGTTTATAATAAATTACATGTTATATTAAAAGTATATGTGTGTCTACATACATATATATAACCAAACGAGTCGAACCATACTTAGTTCAAGTTTAACTCATTTATTTAACTAGCTTAATTTTCAACTCAAGTTCGACTCATTTGGTTCGTGAACCAAGTTCAACGAATCAATAATCGAATCGAATATCGAACTATTTTCAAGTTGGTTCGGTTCATTGTCAGCCCTACTTGTAAAACAAACACGAGTTAATTAAATGTCCTATAAATATATTAGCTTTATGTTTTAGCCACTCTAATTTAGTCTCTCAAAAGTTTTCCAACTTCACTTTTAGTATCTCTGTTTAATTAAACTCATATGTAGAATTCATATTATTGGATAATATTTTGCATAAAAGTTTATGATATTATAAGAATCTCTCGCAAAAAAATAGAATTTTTTAACAAAATATATATTTTTATATTTTTTTTAGTTATTTAATTATTATTTTGTTAAAAAATTCTAATTTTTTTTAAAGATTTTTACAATACTCCACACATTTATGTACAATTTTATTCAAAATGCAAAGAATACACATGAACTGACTTAAAAATATGAACTGAAAGTGGGGAGCCCCTAATATGGACCCTAAACTTAAGGGTGCACTGGTGGACCTGTCAAACTGACCTGCCACAGCCGGTTATGCTCGCTGAACTTAGTTATTAATTACTTAGGTTTATTGTCCAATTAATAAATACCAATCTTATCCTAATCATTCATACGCGGCCTTCACGAGATCATACAAAAAAGAACATCAAAGATTAAATATACTTTTGTCCTCTCTGTTGAGTTTTGATTGAATTATACAGGAAGAACCATGAAAGATTTTCTTCACCAATCTACTGAAATTGAATTTGTAGCCTCTTTATCACTATTTCATGTTGTATTTGTTTTTCTTTTTTTCTTTCGGTAACTCAATCTTTTCATAACAATTAACAAGTTCGATAGTTAAATCATTGATTTCCTCACATGTTGTATCCGTAACTTTCTCAAATCTCAAGTAAGTCCTGCTTCATGCCGCTGTGATGTCTATGAGTCTTTGTAGAAGAGTGAGGTGGTGTTGGGTGAGGTTCCAATGAATGAAGTGATTACGCAGGAGATTTAATGTGAATGTAATGTGAGTTCAGTGAAAGAAAAAGGGAATGGGGAAGGGTGAAGGGTTATCGGTGCCAATTTATTCAAGGCTACTAATAAAATTAAAATTATTGAGATAATTGATTGAGGATAACCGGCAGTAACAGGTCATTTGCACAGGTCCACAAGTGCACCTCTATTTTTAAGGTCCATATTAAGGACTCCCCTGAAAGTGGTGATTAAAAATTTTATAGGAATTAAAAAAAAAATTATAGACGGAATAAAACAAAAAATTAATATATTTATAATTAAAAAAATAATATATTTAACCCTTACTTAAAAACATGAAATGTGTCTATTTTGTAATGTATAGTTGGAGTTGTTGAGGCAGGAGATGTATCATGTATGTCCTCTGGATATAGCATAAGTTAATTTTGAAAGATAGCCAACTTGATACATTTTGAGAGTACTTCTTCCATCCAATAAATTCATGTTTTCTTTGTTGGAGAACTTGACATAGAATTAATGAATAAATAGTAGTAATAATTAAGAAATATAACAGCAATTATAAATATACTTCTCAGTGAAATAAAGAAGAATGGAAGAACTTATCGGTCGTTGGCTGAGGTATGCAATCGCATTGAGCTTAAGAGCATTTCGCCACCACAGGTCAATCACCTAATGCAGTTGGCCACAAATCTAATGCTCTCCAGGATTCAACAGCCACTTCTCGCTAACACTGCACGTGAACTAGCAAGGACACGTGAACTAGCAAGGACACATAAACAACTATTGAATGCCAAAGGAAACTTCATTTTTGTTATTGTTAATTATGAACCCTTTTATACGCATTGTTGCTGGTGTAATATAGGAGAAATAATAAGAAAATAGTGAAACTATATTTTCTACCCCAAGACCTCAATTTCCTTTATATATGCAAATCAATTTGTAACGTTACAAAACTGCAATTCCTAGTAATTAGGTTGCCATGTAAAACCAGCAACCGCTAGCTTGACCAAGCAATTAAGTAACAAATAAAACGTGCAAGACTTAGTCAAGAGAAAATTATTTGATATAATTATTATTAAAATAATAATTATCTATGAAATAAATTATTAAATAAAATTCCAACAATCCCCACAATTTAGTGTTTTTTGGACTATGAACTAGCCCATAGAGCAAATGAAATTTGATTCACTAAAATGTCGGTGAGATTATAACCTCTATGAACCTCATTCCGTATGTGAATCTATGGCACCTATGCCTGGATTTCTGCCCAAGCTTTCATAGAGGCGGCCCCACCTCCAACACTCATATAGGTAAATCTATCAAGTGTACACCACAGTCAAGCACACCACTCAAATATATGAGCCATAGATTTATTAAGAATTTATAAACTCAACCTTCAACGATGTAGTTTACACTATCCTACATCATCAGGATGAATTGTCGAAAATAAAATGGATAGTGTCTCATCAAATTGACAAGCGACTTCTTTTTACCTATATGAACATAGCCTTGCGAATTTTCACAATCTATGTTGGGTTACCATCACTTTCAATTTTTGTATTGAACATAATTCATCCTCCTTCGATGTATATATATTTTTCACTATACAGCTGTATCATAAATAATACATTGACCAAGACGTCTCCCGGTCAGTATCTCATATATATTATCAAATCATCATCTATATGATATATTATCATAGATTTGATTAATTAGATTCTAAGCAACAACTCCCCCCACATAGGAGAAAATTATATCTATGTTTAGATTTATTACACAGGTCTACTTGAAAATGCTTCCAAGCGACAACGCCCCCACATTGGGTAAATATAAACTCATTTGTGGATTTTTATTCAAGTCTACTTGAATTATTTTTCAAGTGACGACACCCCCACATTGGAGAAAATAAATCTAAAGATAGATAAATCAAACATCATTGTATTATTTTAATACAATGGATAATCCACAATATGTCACCAATAATTTAAGGTGAATCTGAGTATATACATCGCAAGAGTTTAGCAAGTGCCACAAAATATATTCAGGTCTGTTTAAATTAATTTTAAACCACAACATCTTTATTGCACTTGTTTCACTCATGCACGTCATATATGTATCTTCATAAGTTTCTCAAATTTTCAGCCCAATAATTATTCACAATAATATAAAATTATCTCAAAACATACAAAATAAGAACCACAATATCATAAAGGCAATACACTGAGTTAATAGTCATTTGGCAGCAGAAAATCATTTTAATACTCTTATAATAATGACTCTTTCAAAAAGAAAATACTCTTTTAATAATATCGTGACAAATTCCAGACCAAACAAAAGTTAGCTTAAAAATGATATACTCACACGAAACTATTTTCAAATCATTCTCATGAAGAAGAAAAAATTTGGCTTAAAAAATTATCCACATTCACCCCTTAAAAGTCCCTTGCACATATCAGTTTATACTTAAAAAGCAGGAACAAACACTTTCCATGTGATGCTCACATAATAAACAAACAAGTTTATACAAGTGTTGACTCAAACAAAGCTCAAAAAGAATCAAATAAACTTGAAGCATACAACATAGCTCAAAAATTTAAAAAAGTAAATAACTATTAAAATGAAGCATATAACATAGTCAGATGCATAAGTAAACCTAGCATTATAATTACACCAAAATTAGGTACTTGTACACATCTAGTCACAACAGCTTAAACTTGAACCAAATAAAATTGAAAATATTATCATGGCTATGAATGATTTATAATTGACACAAGTAAATCATATATAATAATGAGAAGTAAGATGAAATTGATAGAACCTGCACGACGGCATCTATCTAATATAATTGGTAGGGAATCATTTCTCATTTCCTTCTACACCAAATTCACCACTATTAAAAACCTTTAGTTTTAACAATCATATTTAAATCTGAGTTCTAATCATGTACACTATCTATTTAGTAACATTCAATTGAAGATCAACAAAAATCATGATCATTTTTCATGCATTCAAGAATTAGCATGTAAGCTAAAAAAGCATTCAAAGACTACAACAAAAAATCATTAATCATTATAGAACTCAATAAAGAACACTACAAGGGCACAATTTTTGGAAAAATCATGGAATCACTATTTTTGCAAACATATTCAACATGCTCTCACAATTTGAACACACAAAAATCAAGTTTTGTGAGGTTTAAAAAAAAAATGTGTACCTGACCCCTTGTAGATGATTTCAAGGGGAGAATAGCTTAAAACTTACAATAAAATCGATCACACCATACTCTCTTTCATTTAGCTGCCACGCTAAATTTATGCATTGATGGTTTTGATGTTCTTTGTTTCTTTCTAATTTTCTACAACGCCATTCTCTTCAAATCAATGGTTCACGACCGCTGCATGACGATATAAAGTCTGATTCACAATTCCTTGATGCACACCAAAATAACCATGCGGCAGTATTAAAAAATTTCAGCTTTAATAATCATCTGATATTTTACAAATAAAACATAATTAGATAGTAATAATGAAAAGGCTTCTCTTAACATAAACCAGTGGTTAAAATCAATACAACATGCCATGGACAATAATTCCCATTCATAACTTATAAACAAATCCAAAACTTTTGAGAGAACAGTATAAACAAATTTAAACTAAATATTTCTTTATATCAATAATTCTATGCCAACGAGAATGCTCTTAAGATTGTTGGAGAACTTGACATAGAATTAATGAATAAATAGTAATAATAATTAAGAAATATAACAGCAATTATAAATATACTTCTCAGTGAAATAAAGAAGAATGGAAGAACTTATCAGTCGTTGGCTGAGGCGTGCAATCGCGCTGGGGCTTAAGAGCATTTCGCCACCACAGGTCAATCACTTGATGCAGTTGGCCTCAAAGCTAGTGCTCTCTAAGATTCAACAGCCACTTCTCACTAACACTGTGAACTAGCAAGGGCACAGGAACAACTATTGGATGGTAAAGGGAACTTCATTTTTGTTATTGTTAATTATGAACCCTTTTATACGCATTGTTGCTGGTGTAGTATAGGAAAAATAATAAGAAAATAGTGAAACTATATTTTCTACCGCAAGACCTCAATTTATGCAAATCAATTTGTAACGTTACAAAACTGCAATTCCTAGTAATTAGGTTGCCAAGTAAAACCAGCAACCGCTAGCTTGACCAAGCAATTAAGTAACAAATAAAACGTGCAAGACTTAGTCAAGAGAGAATTATTTGATATAATTATTATTAAAATAATAATTTACTTTGAAATAAATTATTAAATAAAATTTCAACATTCTTTGCAGATCATAATAATATATGTCATCCAACGCTACCTGTACTTTCTCGTTCGATTCTTTTCATCTAATAATCGACAATATTCCAGCATCGTTACGGTATGAAAAAGAAAAAACCAAATAAAGGGCTATGGATGAAGTAGTGGGATGTGGTTAGAACAAAATTATATGATGATTTGGATTGATCACTGATAGACACCGCATTCGATCAATGATACATTTTTCAATTGATTAACTAATTAATGGAAGGTCGGTCGGCATGAGTGAAGAACTTGGGCCAACTTTATGGTACAATTTGCTTTATGTCATCGTAAATAAACATGCAACCCCCGATCCTCCTCTTAATTACCCCTAACGTCTACTTTTATAGGGTGGGGACCCTTCATCGGAGGTTATGCGAGGTCAATCTAATAGGATTATACAAGGTAATGTTTTACATGTTTCCATTAATTAACATGTAATTATATAACTGTTTGGACCCAAAAAAAATTATGTTGCTAGTAGAAAATAAGCAAGCAGTTGAATTTAAGGCCAATAGAATTTTCTTCAGTCGAATGAAGGATATAGTTGTCAATTATCTAGGCCACGACTACATTTGTTGTATGCGCTTACGGTTGGGTGGAAGTCTTAACAACATGGAGCAACCATCAGCTTCAGCATCAAAGAGGATGGGCCCACATAGACCTAATACGGGAAAAAAAATTCCATAGACATGACCAAATTTTATTCTACATCGTAACTAGTGGCGAATCCAGGACCTTGAATCAGGGGTGCAGATTTTTATACCGTAATTAATAATTATTATAATATTAAATTATGTTTTATATATATATCAATGTAGTCATTTTTCTTCTTATTTTACCACTTATTTAGACTACTAAATTTATATGTTGTCATTTTTTACCCCATGAAATATTATATTTTGAAAAAAGACCATTTTTTATATCTTTAATTAGTTATAGTTTACCCTATGAAATAACATTAAGGATATGAGAAAAATAAATTAAAGAAATTGAAGAAAGATAAAATAATAAATAATAACTAGTATAATTAAAAAATAATAAAAATGTTTTAGTGATATTGTGAAATAAATTTTAAAATGAGACAATTTTTTTAGTAGAATAGCATTGTAGAAAGGAGAGAGTAGTTATAGTTGAAAAAAAAATCTTGAATTATTCGATAAATTTAGAAGGGAAAGGCTACACTACCTCTCAAAATAAAAAAAAATGTAGTGGCATAACGCCCTTCAAAAAAAATGCATAATGACAAAACGTTTCCTTAAAAAATTAATAAGTTTTCTAGCTTTTAATTTTCTATTTGTTCCTCCTTCAAAAAAATTCTATTTATTCCAACGGTAAAGTAAAAATGAAACACCAGTAACTGAAGCCCAACTGTCCAAGCCCATAATGACCTAATACACAAGAGTTTTGCTCTTTACCCAAACGCTTTTGCTCATTCCCAAGTGAAATTTCCTTTTTACCCTTACGTGGCTTAAGTTACGCTAGTACAAACCGCCACGTGACTTAAGTCACGCTAGTGTTAACACTAGCGTAAGTTAACTCACGCTGGTTCTGTGAGCACCCGAACAGACAGTAGCATGCCTTGTTCCCTGTTTAGCTTTGTTCCTGCATTCGTTCATACATAGAAACAACCATTTATTCATTCAACCAAAACTCATAATTTAGAACACATCCATTCATTCATTCATAATTTAGATACGCAATATTAACGAAAAATAACGTAAATGTCATAAATAAGCGCAACCGCGCAAATGTAAATATAGTACAACCAAAATGTCAAGAAAATACTACAAATATCCAAAAAATCATAAAAACAAGTCATAAAATAAGACACTACTGTTGCTCATGTGGACTATGACTCCTAGACCTCCTCTATGGAACTTGCAGATGGTCAAACACGCTATAATCAGTACGGAGGCCCTCCAAAATGCCGAAGAATAGTGGATTTGAAAGCACCTCTGGAATCTGCATCGCATACTCCACTCTGTCTCGCATGCTGGTAATGACCTGCAATGGATCAGGAGGATGTCTAGCCCAATCCAGGTCAACAAGAATATCCTGGTAGACGGGTCTCGGGATGATAATGTCAGGCTCTGGAGCAGGGTTGACGATAAGAGATTGGGATACATGGTAGAACCACGTAATGTACCTACCTGAATGCTTCCAAGGCTCGTCGTCAGGGACCTGGTGACCCCTCTGCTGCTGGGGAGCGACATGCAGAGCAAACTCCAAGAAGGCAACAACCACATTTGCTGGGGCAAGAGGCATAATCGTAGTAGGAGGCCGGGAAACTTTCTGAACATATTTGTACTGCCTCACAACCCGCTTGGGCAAGTGACGCACCATCTTTTGTTTCTCAGCCAAGATCCATCCGGAGTTCCAGCACACGTCCTGAAAAGGCGTCACGTCTCGTCGGTGCTCGTACGGCCTCCAGGTGACATGACAATGCTCCATCGAATCCAACAAGCCTCTGAAGTGATCAGCATGTTTAAACCCCCTCTAAGATTTCCATCTACCCACATACGGGTTCTCCCATTCATAATAGAGCTTTCGTGTTGATCCTAATATTCTGAGGTGCCCCATTAACTAATATTTCTTCTTAAGATAATATTAAAGATTTCAAAATATTAGTTTCACATTATGGAAGAAAAATCAGTTTTCCAAAACAAAAATAACTCTAACTTCTCGAAAACAAAATCTATTGAGCAAGTGGAAAATCTTAATGCCAAGTCTTCTTCAAGCTTTATGAAATGACAAAAATTCATGAACCGCATGGATAGGTGTTTGAAAATGACCCAGTAACACCCCACAAGTCTTCTTCCAGCTTTACTCAAACACCAAACAAAATCCTAACAAAGTTTTTAGAATTTACCAATCTTCAAGATCCGTGTCAATGCCTAGAAAAAGTTATTAAAGAAAAAGAACATCTTTAAAGAGAGATAAGTGAGTTAAATTTCGCAAGCTCAGTATTCTGTATACTATGAACACATTGTCCTATGATCAAAATCAAACTGTTTGGCAAAGATGAAACATTCAGTAATTGCACATAAGTTGTGCTGATCAACCTCTGGTGCTATAAAGCTACCATCATGG
>Ga0315914_1007688_pt1 | contig 14811 bp, 4 predicted proteins | sample MpolenodulesMG_FD_203920 | JGI IMG/M metagenome (GOLD analysis project Ga0315914, IMG submission 203920) | Medicago polymorpha root nodule microbial communities from Los Angeles, California, United States - elongated nodules | ecosystem: Host-associated > Plants > Roots > Nodule | place: USA... | reverse complement strand
TTTATATTAAATATATAATTTTTTATTAAATAGTTATAGTTTTTCAATAAAAAGTTGCTAATTTTAGTTTCTTTAACATGTGCAATGTTGCACATGTTAGACAAACCCTTTAGAAAATGAATGCCTATATATAGGTGAGGCCTATGTTACCCCTCTTGATTAGGGGGTAATTTACTCTCTCCTGATATCAACCAATCATAATATAATATATAGGCAAAATTAAATGTCAATTAAATGAGTCAACTTTTTTCTATAAAAAAAGTCAATTTTAATCCTAAGATAACTTTTAGTACTTTTAATTTTTATTTAATTGTATTTAGGTATTCAATTTTAATTAATTTACTCTATAGGGATATTATAACTTTTTATTTAATTTTATTTAATACTTTTAATTTTTATGACCAGTTCTGTAATTTTTATGTTACGAATTTTTATAAATACTACAATAGTTCATGTACACATTAGTGTATTAAAATCATATTTAACCAATAATGTTTGTCTTTTTTCTTTTCCTCTTTTGAAATTTTTGTTTTAAGAATGTAAAATAATGTAAATTACAATTAAAATAAAATAAAAAATATTATTTATTATGCTGTTATTGCACATTTTGTTTTACACACTTCAAATGTTTCTTGAGGTTATCACAAAGGATGGAAATGGTAGAAACGGTTGTTAATAGCACAAAAGAAATACTTGTGAAGAACGCAACACCAAAACGCTCACAAATTGCTCATGTCAAAAGCGGGAACCAAAAATTTGCTTAAGAAAAAGATTTGTACGAGAAAGAACATAGAGGTTGCTAAGAATCTGCTAAAAATTACCGTGTTAGGAAATTGTTCTCAACTAAAGGAGACACTACTCCCATTGTTGCAACTAAAATACCCTTATGTTACAACCTAAAGCCGTCAAAAGGCAAGGAATCTCGCTCAAAAATAATTGGAGCTGATATTCCAAAGGTATTAACCATACTGTGTCTTTACTAGTATTTTTATTTTCGTATAATTGGAGTTTCTTTACATTTATTTTTATATGTTCATGTTCTGGCTGGCTGAACTATATCATCCTAAAACTACAATGAAGTTAACACACCCCTTGGGGGGGGGGGGGGGGTGTTCGGAGAAACAGAACAACGTCTCTTTCCCATGTTCTCGCGAATCTCTTTCATGCGGTTACACTTCCCACCCACCTCTATATAAAATGGACTCCTCGCAGTCCAGACCCGTTCAAACGAACTGTAACGTCTCTTTCCCATGTTCTCGCGAATCTCTTTCATGCGGTTACACTTCCCACTCACCTCTATATAAAATGGACTCCTCGCAGTCCCCAAGGTAGAATCTCTTTTATCTCTCAATCCCTATTTTTTGACTTGTACTGACTTGAGCGTCGGAGTGTCTGCAGATACACACACCCTGTTCCAGTAGTCAAACTGACGCATTTACACCACCTGCAGCCACTGCATTCAATAGCACCGGCAGTCACCTTCTGATCATGTACAATCATTTTTTATTTTATTTTGATTTTTTTTAATTATTATAATATTTTAAAGGTTGTACAGGTAATGATATAGTTAATCTTAATTGTTGTATGAGAGAGGTCATAATTAGTACGGAGATAGATTACAATTTAGAACGAACGAACGAACAAGGAAGATGTTGCAGGGTTTGAAACCAACAAATTTATTGACGATGATGTACAAACTAGTTTTTCTATCAATATTGAATTGATTTGATACTTAAATCACCAACGTTAAATTATAAGATAATAGTTTCTCTTCAAACTGTTCCAGATAATTGATTTGGCTGCTTGCATGTTTGTTGACTTTTGATGAGAGTTTGAAATCGCCAATTTATCCTAAATATTGGTTTCTTCCGACCACATTATCGGTAAATTATTATTGATAAATATTTTTTTATGTAAAATTTACAATTTTAATGTATGCTCATTGCAGTTTAAAATGTATTTATTTTTTAAATTAATTTGATCAAAAATATAATTTTAATTTTAATTCTACAATGTATGTATTTATTTTACAATTTTACAATTTTAATTTCAATAGAGGGAAAAGAAAAAAGACAAATATTATTGGTCAAATATGATTTTAATACACTAATGTGTACATGAACTATTGTAGTATTTATAAAAATTGGTAACATAAAAATTACATAAGCTTTAAAATTAAAAGTATTAAAAGTTACCTTAGGAATAAAATTGATTTTTTTTTTTTTAGAAAAAAGTTGACTCATTCAATTTACATTTAATGTTGATTAATCCACATAATTAATTAAAAATAGCATTGATTAGAAAATACCTTTATGTCTATCCATCTGATTTTACTTGACTTTGACTTAGAATTTTCGGCACAACAAATACACATGGCGCTAACAAAATTAATTCGACTTCAATGAGCAATAGCGTTCAATAATCATACTCATGTAAATGTTAAATCAAAAGAATTGACACTCACTTCATGAACTTTGTTTTTACATATTCATGCTTTTTATGTCCCCTTGGCAGCGAATCCATATAATATATTATCTCAACTCTAGGATTGATGACATGCAACACCCAATGATTTTGGTAGCACACATAATTTACATATTGCAATTATAATTAAAAAATCACATAAGCTTTTAATCTCAAATTAATGGAGCCAAGTATATGCCTATATCATTTCTTGGTTGATATGACCACCAAATTAACATTGTCAACATCATGTACTTAAGCTTCATATATAGCCATGGAGGTAGGTTATAAATCATCATAATTACCGGCCAAGTAGTGTGCTTACTACTTTGAATACCATGAGGGTTTATTATGTCAATAGACAATGCATAACATAGATTTCTTTCTTCTTTTCTAAAATCTGGGTAATCATGATAAAAAAATTTCCATTGAGGAGAATCTGCAAGATGTCGAAGCATTCCATCTACAACCCTTTCATATTCATGCCACGTTAAGTGCTTTGCATCTTTCACTTTGGCTGAAGTTGTTTCTTTCTTCTTATATGGTGAGGCATCACATTTAGGACACATCTAATGATGCATACTCATTTCAAAATAAAATGAAATCCTCAGGACATGAATGCATCTTCTCATAACTCATGCCAATATAACATAACAGTCGTTTAGCCTCAAAGGTTTGACCAGGAGCACTTTATTCTCATGCAACATATCTTTTAATAAAGTTAGCAACTTGTGTGATAAGAGAGTAAGGCCCCACACACGTACAAACTTGTGTGACCAATATGTGCAACTTAACAACTGGAAGGAAATAAAACCCCACGAACTCATCACTTAAATATAAGTAGTAAAATTTATATTTGAATAATGTTTAACCATTAATTAATTCCAACAAATCAATAGAAGGGATACAAAGAATCCTAACCGCCGCTAACATTTTGCAAGCAAAACATGTTACTCCTAAACCCTTGCTATGTGCAAACAAACTAAATTGCAAAATCCCCCTTTATCTTTTATTTTATTGTTTTAATTTACTGTTTTCTGTTCCAAAATAAGTAATGTGAATTACTTAGTTGGAACGACAATCCTTGTGAATACGATACTCTACTTATCACTTTATTACTTGGTAAATGATTTGGTACACTTGCCTAAATTCGATCATCAAATATCACTCGTAAATTTGATTTGAGACACACTCAATCAAACAACTTATTTTTCTCGCATTTACCATGTGTTTTCTACCTTTTACTAGTAGCATTTTAGGTCTTAAAAATCCTTTTCTACACTAAACATTCTTTGATGACTTAAAGAACTCACATTTGAAGGGCATGGTTTCTCTCTTAATATAATTTCTTAATGAAAAAAAGCAATCAATGTTGGGAGCTTTTAGTCAAATACATGAGTAATTTTCAAATTCGAGTAATTTTCGTTCCTTATAAACAAATGAGATCACATTGCTTGTACAAAACGTATCCTTTCACCTTTTAATAAATGTCTGGGATCACCGGTACAATGGCAGGCAAGAATGGACTCCAATTTATCAACTATGCACTCGCTATATAATTACCTTTCTATTTGAATTTATTGCCACATAGTGTATTTCATCATGTATAGTTTATATTTAAGTATATATGACAAGATAAATAATATATAATTGACTCCTTTCCAACTTTCGGAATTCAAATCCTGACTGAAACAGTATTTAATCAAATCTAATTTTTCTTTTGGACGAATTGTAAATTACTCCATCCGCTTCACAATATTTGTCGCTTTTGAGGAATTTACATATACCAAAAAATATTTATTTTTTTTGTTATTTTTGATGAAATTCTGTGTCTGTTTTCTATAATACACTTAACCATTTATTATTTCATTCTATTATTTCTCTCTACAATAAATAGTTAAAGGTATTATTGAGAAACCAAAAATTAATGTTGCATTGAAACTTAAAAGTGACAAATAATTTGAAACAAAATTATTCTCCAAAAGATACAAGTATTGTGAAATGGATGGAGTACTAAAGTTCTATATTATTTTTTAATAAAAGAAGGAAAAATCATAAGGAAAAAAAAGAATTATTTTTTGGAGATGTTGCATCTCGTTACCTTTGGACATGTTTATTTTTGTTTGTTTAAGACCATATGCAATGGGATAGTTGAAAGTGAGCCTCAACATGTTGAACCATTGTAAGAGGGTGTTGAAGTTGGTTGAGAGATGAGGTGGAGGAAAGAGGTGATGAAACCATTCAACATGTTAGCTTGCTAATTTTTAACACGTGGCTGATCCTGATTGGCTGTCTGGATTTATCTCATTTTAATAATTTTAACTCAATTATTTCATTGCAAATTAATTTTTTTTTTACCAAAATTCATGAAATTTTTTTTTGTCTATAAATAGAGACTTGATTCATTTGATTTGGACACAAAAAAAAAATCAAATTTTTCACTATCTTTCTATTATTATTATTATTATCTTTCTATTAGTTTTTCTTTTGAAGTTTTAATCTTCTTTTTAGTAAAATGAGTCAAGAGTTGTTTGGAAATTAATTTCAATCAAGTATTTGTCTGTATTTTGAAGTTTGTTGTCTTGCATTTTAAGTTATTTATGTGCCGCGGCCCGCGTGCTTAGTTTGTTGTATTGCATTTTAAGTTAAGAAAATAAAAAAAATTATTTAAATAAATTTTGTTTTTACAAAAAACAAAAAAAAATGTTAAGTGTTTTTTAATTTAATTATAATCGATAATTGTAATTTTATATAATTATAAAAACAAAAATATAAAATTAAATAAGAATAAGAAATAAAATGTGGTGGGGTAGAGTGTTTAATGAAAAATCATTGGAGAGGGTAAGAGTTGAATAAGTGTTGAATAAGAGAGAGAAAATGATATGGAGTATTGGGAATTGAAAAAGTGAGTGTTGAGTGTTGTTGAATGTTTTTCACCATTGTAAATGGTCTAAGAAACTCGATATCTAATTTTAGGATGGATTAATGCAGAACACCAAATCTTACCTTCTCCTAGCGAGAAGTTCAATTGAAGTCACAAAGATATATACACACACACACTCCCTCCGTCCTAAATAATAAGCAAAACAAATATTTTCACACTTATTAAGAAAACTAAAATATTGTAGTTTATAGTATAGGAGTATTTTCTTGTGTTATCCTTGAAATAAGTTTCATAGAAATATGTAAAAACAATTTTGATTGGTTATTAGTTATAGAGAAAATGAAAGAGGGAGCATAATAAATGCAAATTGCATTTAATTTCTCCTTGGAAAAAATGATTTTTTTAAAAGAAAAAAAACATAATTAGATATGATAAACGTTAGTCTTTTTTGCATATAATTTGAGACAAAGAAAATGAGTTTTTTTTACTTATAATTTAGGACAAGGGAAGATATATATCGATTCAATGGCATAAAATATTGTAATGCATTCGAATTGATATCTAAAGAGAATAACGCTCGAGTTTTTTTTTGCACAGTAAGAGTGGTTCAAACTAAAAAAACAACGGTATGGTAAGAATTTTTTTTTCATTGAATGCAATAAGTTAGATAAACCAAATTCTATTTATTTAAATGAAGCCTTGAAACCTTTTAATAAATATTCATTCAAAAAGCAAGTCATGAGAGAAAAAGACCACATGAGAAATTCAAAACCAATTGACCAGCCAACAGAATTTGACTGGTGGAAAGAATAAAAAGACAAGGAGTAGCTCATGTTTTTTTGTTTCATTGCAAATAAATAAAAGAGACCCCACTTTTTCAAAGCTCCCAAACAATCTCAACTTCTTTCTACAATCTATATGAACCTCTTCCTTGTGTGGAACAACCCCATACATCCACATACACATTTTCACACCTGACACATCCATCTCTTTATCTATGTCACTCTCACAAGTCACGACCCCTATAAATAACCACCAAAGAAAACTAATTTCTGTTCCATTTTCATTTCATGTCATGTTATATCACTCACTCTCACTCTCTCCAACTTTCCTTTACCTTCTTCTCACTAATTAATTTCCGTCCTTCTTTCTTTGGTTACTCACTACACAAAACCAAACAAAAATAATGGCTGGACACAACATGCAAATGTCCCTCTCAAGCTCCTCAAATGACTCCTCAGACCAAGAAACCCCTTTCAACACATCAATGAACCCAACAACCGTTGTTGGAGGCTCCTCCTCTCACCAACAAACACCAACCTCAACCGATTCACCAAACCAGCTACCAACTTCACCACCCTACAAAAAGCCACGTGGAAGACCACCTGGTTCCAAAAACAAACCGAAACCACCTCTTGTCATAACACAAGACAATGAACAAGCCATGAAACCTGTAGTCATTGAAGTAGCTGCAGGTACAGATGTTCTTGAAGCTGTCATCCAGTTTGCACTCCGTTTTCAAACATGTTTGAGCATTCTCTCTGCTTCTGGCACCATTGCTAATGCTACCATTTATTACCCTCTTTGTCGTGCTCCTTCTTTTACTCTTCATGGTCCTTTTTCTTTGATGAGTTTGACTGGTACTTTTTTGTACCCTCCTTCACCTCCACCACCATCACCACCACTTCCTATTGGTTCTTCTTCTTCTTCTTCTTCCTCAAACCCTAATGTGAATCCATTGGAAGCACCGCCACCGGGTATGACTTTTGGGATTACTCTTGCTGGATTACAAGGGCAAGTCTTTGGTGGGATTATTGGTGGAAAAGTTATAGCTGGTGGTGATGGGGTTAAGGTTGTATGTTCTTTGTTTAAGAATCCCGAACTTCATAGAGCTGGTGGTATTATTCTGGAAGCTGATGATGGTGGTGATGATGATAATAATAACATTAATGGAAATGGTGATGGTGGTGGTGATGATGGTGGTGATCCTGGTGCTAGTAGTAGTGGTGCTGGTGAGAATGTGTCTGGTTTCAATGTTCCAGATCCAATGCCTCTGAATCTAGCACAATCTGATCCTAGCTTCATGCCTTGGAACCAACCTTCTCACCCTCATCCTCCTAATTACTGAAGATAAATATTGTAGTTTTAAATTGTGGTTGTGATCGCAGTAGCAGTTATATTTCAAACTTTTAAAAAAAAATGTAGTCCCAATTTAAAACTATGAGGATTGGTTTCTAATTATGCCATAATTAACTGTAATTGGGTTATTGAATTTATGTAATTGGGTTAATTAATTAGTAAGTTATTACAGTGTATGACAATGCTAATAACAATATTGCTCTTTTTCTTTATGCTAGTTTTTTTCTTAAGTTGGGGTAGAAAAGTTAACCATATGTAAGCATGTTGGTTTTAGTTTTTTTTCTTTTTTATTTTTATGTATCTCTCTTTTTTTGAGAGAAAGAAGAAAAAAAATTACATGTTCATGAGTATTGGATAAAATTTCAATTGATGTTTATTAATGTTTTTTTTTTAGTTGTTAATTTCCTTCTTTATAGTAGCATTGAAATTTAATTAGTTTCGATTTTAGTAATGTTAATTTCTTATACTAGATTCTTGTTATAAATTTCCTTCTTTATATTATCATTGTAATTTATTTTTTGACAAGATTAGCATTGTAATTTTATTAGTTGAGATTTTGAGCATGTTAATTTTTTTATCCTAGATACTTTTTAATCTCCTTTATCCAAGATTCTTTTTAATTTCCTTCTTTATATTAGCGCTGTAATTTAATTAGTTGCGATTTTGATCATGTTAATTTGATACTAGATTCTTGTTAATTTCCTTGTTTTTCAGGTCTGGCTATTAGATTTACATTGCAATTTTCAGCCTTTCAAAAAAAATGTAGTCTCCTTAAAAAAAAAAATGTAGTCAAAATACATTTAATGCAGACATCATAAATTTTCTTTTGCATTTAAAATTTGGTTGTGTGTGTGATAGAAGCTGTCAATGGCAATGTGTTTATCTGTCAGTGTGATTCTAGAATTCCATATACCATATTTACAATCTGTAATAGCTAGGGTTGATTTCTTGGGAAGAGGCCCTGTAATTTTGCAAGCTCCAATGTTGAGCAAGTGAGACAAATTTATTAAAATAAATGAAAAGAAAAAAAGAAGTAATAAGTCACAAAGGTCATGATGCTTTGAATGACCAGAAAGGATGACTGGACTACACAACTTTGCCCAATTGGAATTGCTTTTATCATTCAATTTTGTTGTACATACAAGATCTGGGTGGAAATCAAATTATCCTTTTCTTTTTCAGTTCTCCCTCTTCTTTTTCTGGTGACTCTTAAGGTGCACAAATGCTTAAATTTGTGTACTTATATACAAATGTTCATTTTACCATTGATTCAAGAGTTTAAAATTCAATGGCTTAGATTTAGGAAACACAACTCATCAGGGACTAGTGAATCCTCAAGAAAATGAAAATTGCATTTATATATTTATAAAAAAAACATCATGAATGGGATTTTTTAGGTGTAAATCGAATATCCTATTTTAAATTAAAATATTTGGATGATATTTTTTTTGGTGTAAAGCGAATATCCTCCGCGCGCTACTTGTGGAGATTAATCTCTCGAACCTTGGTTAAACTAGAAGAGGTTAGTATCTTCTCATTTAAGTGTTATTAGGTAAATAATTAGATGATATTTAAGTGGTGTTAGTTTAAAACTCTATTTTTCATTAGATATTATTAATAATTCAAAACTCTAAAATATTATTTTAAATAAATTAATAGATATAAACAATTTATTTATATTTGTACGTATTCCTTTCTTTTTTTTTTTTATGAATATATAATTAATTTTTTATTCTTTTTTTGAGGGGTAATTTTTTCTTCTTAATTAATGATACATCTTCGTTATAAAATATGTTCTATATAAACGAAATATATTATATATATAAAAAAATTATAATTAGGAAAAATGACCATCACAATGAAAATGTCAGAAATTCAACCTAAGATTAATGAATAAATAACAAAGTTCGCCGTAAGATTAATGAATGCACATTTTCATTTTACGGTTACCAAACATTATAATAAAAATGTATCATTAATTAAGAGAAAAATTATTATAATTTTTTCTATTAAAAAGTAATTGTTGAAATAATGTTAAAGTGTACCATTGAAAGAAAAAAAGTGTGATAGGCCATTTACAACTTTCACGGCTCAAATTTAAAGAAGTGATATTTAATTATAAATATCTCCAAACATTTGTCAATTTTTTTTTGCATATATCCATATATCAATTTACAATTTACAAACTGGAGTACATTGTAACCAAAAAAATATGGAGTACGTTGAGTTATCTTTGCAAGATCTGGTTCATTAAATTTTAATACCATAGATCTATAGTTAATAATGCCCTTGTGTATGGGTACACAAATTGAATTTGTGCACCCTAAAGGCCACCTCTTTTTCTAATGGCATTTAGCCTACACAAAGATGGAAACTGTGTACCATGCCTAAGCTGCAATTTTCTGGACAGGTGGCGGTTTTGTAGGGGTGGGGTTACCTGCTAAAAATAAAGCATTATAAAAAGGAAACATATTATAATGGAAAACGGGGGATACAACCCGTGCGTTGCACATTTTTAACGTAAATGAAAAAAAGATTGTACATTTTTTATTTTTAAAATAAGATTTTTTTTAAAAGAATATATAGCTTTTTGAGTTGTGTTTTATGAAGCAAAGTTACATCTGCACAATACTAAATGTAAATTTGTTGCGATTTGAATTAGAGGTAATTAGTTAAAGTGATTTTTTTTTATCGTTACTTCAATGAAAACGTGATTTGGAGGAGTCCATCAAAATAGACATTAAACATATTTAAAGTTGATTAATGTGTCGAGCCGATAGAAACCAAAATAACGAATGTGTACTTGAAAAAAGAGCAAACGAAACCGCTTCAAAAAAAAGAAAGAAACCATTTCTCTCTCTTGTGAGAGCCGTCACCAAAACCCTAGTTTCTTCTCCTTCATCCACCAAAGAGGGATGATTTAGGGTCAATTTTTGACCCAAAATCACCCCTCTAACTCGTTTTTTTCTTTCCCTTTTATTGAAATAAGTGATTTTCACATCTATTTCGTTTTTTATTTTGTGATTTCGTTGTCTTCGTGCACGTTGGTTTGTTCGTCGTCTCTGTGCGACATTGTTTGTTTTTCTGGTTTCTCTCAGGTATTTGACCGGTTCAGATTGTCAGTTCAGCTCCAATTAATGACTTTGGCGTCATCCACGTTGCAGATCCGGAGACATGATTATTCCGGAGATTTAAATATAGTTATATGTGTAGGCATTTGTACTTTGCCGTTTTATGCTATTAACATGAATGTTGTGAGCCTGTTCACAGATTCATCCTTTTTGTTTTTAGAAAATTTGCATTATATTGATGTACTCTATCAATTTGAATGAATGGATATCATTTATTTTGTTAAAAAAAGAAAAATGAAACCATATAAAAGATTATTTTTGAACACAATTAAAGTTCTTCGCTTCCAAAAAATCGGATGTTTATTGACATAAAAAATCAAAGGCGTGTAGGCCTATATTCTTAAGTTTCAAAAGTTAGATTTTTTTTGTTAGTTTTATTTTTGGAATAAGAATGTTTTTTGTTAGTTGATTGAAGAAAAATTAAAAAGCTACCAACAGCATATTGTTATCAAAATTTAAAAGTTTATTTATTTTTGTAAGAAAAATCAAAGGATACAAACAGCATGGAAAGGGATTTTTTTATATTAAAAAAATATGAAGGGTCCTTTTAAAAAAACAGAGATTTTATTTAATTAAAAAGTTATTTTTTTAAAAAATAAAAAGGTACTAATAGCATATATTCTATCATTATTAAAAAAAACATATTCTATCAGTATTTAAAAGTGATTAAAAAAAGGAAAATCAGAAGATACGAAGACATATAAAGGCAATTTTTGACATTAAAAAACATAAAAGGGAATTGAAAAAAAAAACACAACCCAATCCCTAAAAACGTTAAATTTTTTAAATCCCAAAATCCTTCAACCAAACCTGAATTCTGCATGCTAATTTCGAAGGGTAACACTATCCTTGATTGTATTCACCCTGTTAATCGATGTCGGCACCGAGAAGAAGGTGATCTCATCATGTAATCGTTTGGTAAGAGCGAGAAACCCATCCCTTTTTCTGATGAATCAGTTCCTTCTTCTTTCTATTTTGTTCTTCATCTGTGGGTTACTTTCCGTTGAGCTGTCTGTTGAATTTGTTACCGAGTTCGGCGACAATCATCCGCCTACTATTGTTGTACACATGTTACTTATATTAAATTTTGTTTTGGATTTATTTTTAATTTGTTGAACTCGGTTCAGTTTTCTCATTGTTGGTAAAATGTTATTTTTTTTAGGTATGTGAGTTGAAGGATCGATAGTGTTTGCCAATTAGCCCTGGGCTGCTTCGTATAAGGTACATTGATCAATTGATATGATAATTTTAGTTATTGGTTTAACATTGACCGCTTACTTGAAACCATTTATGCGTTTACTTGATGTGTAGATAGAAATTTATAGTTCTAACCATTGATAAGTTTTTTCACCATTGAAATGTTCAAATGGTTATTGTTGTGTTGGAAGGATTTTAGTTTATTAAGGTTCCGAAGTTCAAATTGTGTTATAAAAAGTTTGATTGCTTGGGATTCACGGTTATTATTGTAAAAAATTGACGGCACTAATCGAAGTGTGTTAGTTAACAATGAATAACGTAGTTGCTGAAGTTATTGTGAATGGTAGATAGATTTGAAAATAGGGCATCAAATATATTTACATTGAGGAAGACTACTAAATACCTCATGGTACACTACATTTTTCGTGTATTGTATATAATTCTCATCACGCTCAACAATTAGAATTTTCAGACCCTATGGGGAAGTCACTCTTGGAAAGGCAACATATAGTTGTCCATGACTAATGTCATACCCCAATTTTGTACTAACCAAAACTTTCTTTCTTCTCATTTTCTAAAAAATTTCAAAAAAAAGTCAATGTTGACCAAGGTCAATAGTTGACCAAAAGTAAACTTTTCAAAACAAACATTTTTTTCACACCAAATGCATTCCCATTAATATGTTTCCCCTTAGTTACTTGTTTTACAAGTTAACTTCAATTTCTCTGTTTTTATGCATTTTTTTTATTTATTTTTTCACATTTTTATTTTGTTACTTCGTTCTCAAGAAAACTCAATTTCATCACACCAAACATTACAATTTCAATTCCTTTCATTTCTATTACATTTCTAATCACAAAAATCACAATTTTACACCAATTTTGTTTTATTATTTTCAATATCACAAAATTCAAATCAAAATTAAAAACAAAAAACACTAACTTTGACAAATTCACCCAAAATGCACATTTCACTCTCATTTCATTTCATTCACCACAAATTGTGCATCTAGAATCTTCTTCACATATAACACCTCATCATTATCCAACACATCATCAATCACCACCAAAAATCATCCAAAAAGTCACAAAAAACTCATTTTTTGCAAAAATTCCAAACTACCATTTCTTACTCCCCACTTAACCTAATTTTGCACTTTTGGTGACCAAGTTACTCCCTCTATAAGTATCCAACAAATCAGCAAAAACACCATTTTCATCAAAAATTCCAAAATCTTCAATTTTCCATGAAACTTCACCATTCTTCAACCAAAAGTTTCTAAACACTTCCAACAAACCAAAAACACTCAAAAACTCAAGAAAAACCACCCAAAATCATGAATTCAAAACCTCAATTTTTCAAAGAAAAGTGATAGTGAGTTAGACCATTTCAAGGCTTAAACAAGGTGGGTTTTGATGTTTTGATACCCCTGGAGTTGTTGTGAAGCTTTTCCTTTAATTAATTTTTCATAATTCACTGTTTTTTGAGTTCAAAGTTGTTGTTCACTTTTCTCTCTATACAAACCATCTCTGTGAAATCTAAGCTTAGATTAATGATTAGCGCGAAAAGCCAATCAAAATGGTATTTTAGTTTGTAAGATTTGGTGACCATTTGAATTTTTAAGTTTTGAAAAAAATGGTGTTTGTTTCCGTTGTGTTGGTGCCGCGGCTTTGATGTTCATTTGGGGGAGAAAAAATGGTGTTTGTTTCCCTTGTGTTGGTGCTGGTTTCTTTGATACCCCCCTTTTGCTTGCTGCACCCCCCTGTTTATTTTATTTTTGCAATTTTCTTTATTATTTTCCTAGCTTTTATTTATTTTATTGTCATTTTTTTCTTTTAAGAATATATAGCAATATGCAACATTACCTCATGCATTTTTTTCTTTTTTATTTATTTATTTTGTTTAGTTTAGTTTAGTGTTATTTCATGCATTTTTTTTCCTTTTTTTTTTTGCTTTATTTAGTTTATTTTAGTGTTTTTATTTCATGCATTTTTTATTTATTTATTTTATTTACTTGCTGTTTTTAGTTTATTTAGTATTATTATCTCTTTTTTTTTCTTTTATTATTTATCTATTGGCTTTATTTTAGTTTATTTAGCGTTAATATCATATCATGCATTTTATATTTATTTGCCACTTTATCCCTTTACTTATTACGTTTTAGAATGTATTTAGAGACAAATGTAAAAAAAAAAAATTGAGAGAAGGGACAAATGTAAATATAAATGGGAATATTGCATTGTATACACATTTATTTATTCCGCTTATTATGCTTTAGAATGTATTTTAGGGACAAATGTAAATATAAATGAGAATCTTGCATTGCATGCATATTTATTTATTTATTCCGCATATTTATTGATCCAACGTCATTATGAAAAATCCCTCGCGCTTTAGTTTATTTCATCACGGTTAATTTTTTTAGACTTTAATTAGAAAAAATATAAAATCTCAAAAGCAATCAAATATCAAAAACCTCACAAAAATCTTTTTCTAAACAAACCTTGATTTTCAATCAAGTGACTTTCCCATTTTCATTTTCTTAACAAATATCTTTTTCTTAACAAACCTTGATTTTCAATCAAGTGACTTCTACATCTTTTTTAATCAAAAGCTTCAATCAACTTTAATCATATTTAAACCTTTATTTTCTACAATTAAAATCAATCAACTTCACTTTTTTGTCACTTTGGCTCTTTTTACCTTTAAAATCATTTTCAAACTTTAAAATCAATCAAACAAATCACTCGGCTTTTTACCCCGAACTATGTGATTTTGATCCCACTTTGGGTACGTAGGCAAAGGACTTTGTCTTTCCTAATCAACAAAAATACAAAAACATTTTCTTTCTTTCTTTCATTTACACTTAACTATTTTTTACAAGCAAGCAATCATTTTAGCACAAAATAAATAAAAGCAAGAGGTTCCTATAGAGTACTATAGACGTTTAGGGTGCTAATACATTCCCTTTACGTAACCAACCCCCGAACCTTTAAT
>Ga0315914_1007686_pt1 | contig 14812 bp, 8 predicted proteins | sample MpolenodulesMG_FD_203920 | JGI IMG/M metagenome (GOLD analysis project Ga0315914, IMG submission 203920) | Medicago polymorpha root nodule microbial communities from Los Angeles, California, United States - elongated nodules | ecosystem: Host-associated > Plants > Roots > Nodule | place: USA... | reverse complement strand
TTGCTCTTTTATTTGGCTAGATGTGTCTTTGCCTATTCTGTTTCCATATTTGGACAAAAGAGTTGATGAAATGGTTGCGGCAGGGATGGTAGATGAGATAAGAGACTTTTTTGTACCTGGAGCAGATAACACAAAAGGAATAAGAAGGGCAATTGGAGTTCCTGAGCTCTATTCTTACACTAGTGCAAATCAGGGATACAAGACCTGATTTTTAAAGATTTCAGACCTGTTTTTGTGCAAAAGTGGTCTTAAATCTCTAAAAAAACAGGTCTTGTATCCTTGATCTGCACTAGTGTTATTTTGAAATGGAAATGAAACAAGGCATAGATGATGCTCAAAAGGAAAAGATATTACAGGAATCGATTAGAAAAACAAAACAAAACACCTCCATATTGGCTGAAAATCAATTGTCAAAGATCCAAAATATGGCTGATAAGCTTGGATCGATGATAAATAAAATTGATTCTACAGAAGTCTTTGAAGTCATTTTAAGGGGTGAAGATTATCAACATTTGCATCAAGAGATTGTGATTAAGCCAAGCATGAAAATAGTGAAGAGATTCCTAGAGGGGACAAGCCATGGATTCAGTAATGCAAAATATTCAAATGGAAATGGGAAACACACAATGAATGGTGTTTGAAACATTGGGACAAAAGTTACATTTTTTTTCTTGATTATTTACATTTGGGTAAAGAAATGCATGATCTTTGTTGTCTTATTTTTCTCTGGGAACAAATTCCAAGTGAGTGGGTTTTCGGATTTCGTCATCTTATTGTAATAAGTAATGCATAAAATTAACCAAAAAATATATGCAAAATTTGTTCATTGTTTTCTTACGCAAAATTAAGAGTTGTTGACAAGAATCAAATTATAATTGCGTGTGTAATTTTTCATCTTGTAATTAATTGTAGTTTTTTGAATAATAATATTATAAAATTGAACTAGCGTCAATTAATCCAAACAGTAATACTTAAAAGCTTAATACATGTCCTTGTGAGAAACTTCACTAACTAGAACAAGAGCCTAAGGGTGAATTTCAGATACTTGTTATGATAATTCTTGGTTTTCTTCACATGAGATGGAGGTTGAGGTGTGATAGGACATTAAACAATTAATTTCCAAAGCATCAATTTATGATTGTTTAATATCTTATCTGGTCCATTATAATTAAGACATTAAACTTGCCTAGATTTATTTCTGAATTTTGGGCATGCTAAGTGTGAATTCTTTTTTTTTTTTTCACTTAGTAGTTTTTGAATAATAATATCATAAAACTGAACTAGCGTCAATTAATTCAAACATTACGACATAAAAGCTGAATACGTTTGTGAGCTTAGTTCAAACGGCAAAGACATTGCAAAATACATATAAAGGCCAGGGCCTCAAAAGGGTGAATTTCTAACCACTAAACTACTTGACGAGAAAACAAAACTTACTACATTTTATATTAAGAGAAATAATATATTTTTCTAACAAAAAAAAATTAATATGTAGTACCTTTTAAGTGAAAAATACAAAAAACTAGACATAGTCCACCCAACCCAACAATGCACATATTAATTTATTAAACTGTATATCACATGATAAAATTCAAAAAAAAAAAATATGGCCACAAAAATTTAATGAAATTTAGATAAAAAAAAAATAAAAGCAATCTCTAGTTCTAGAGATAAATAAATCTAGGCAACTTAATCTTTGTTATTCTAGGTTTGGTTGATAAAAGTAAGACAAAGGCAATAACAGATAGTGTAAAGAATATATTAGTAACAGAAAAGAAATGTGTATTAATAAAACGACAAAAATATCCTCAAATAGGGTTTTTATTTTATTTTATGATAAACGAACTTTTTTATAAGATAAAATAAGAATTTTATTACAATGAAAGTTACAAAATATAAAATAGGTTGAATTGACATGTTTTTGAGAAAAATGAGGTTACATAGTAGGGTTTAAATGGTTTAAATGATTGGGATTGTTTTGACAGGATCGAGGTTGAAAACAGTTTCGAAAACTAAGTCGGGCGCACCGAAAAAAAAGTAAAAATGCAGAAATCTTGTGTTGTCAAGGGAGCACAGGCCGTGCACAGGACAAACTACACGGTCGTGCCACAGGGGCGCACGGTCGTGCTGCCTAATGTCAAATGGTCTGTGCTCCCTTGACAACACATGATTTCTGCATTTTTTCTTTTTTTTTTGGTGCGCGCGACTCAGTTTTCGAAACCGTTTTCAACCTCTATCGCTTCAAAACAATTCCAATCATTTAAACCATTTAAACATTACCATGTAACCTCATTTTTACTCGAAAAATATAAAATAAGTTACAAAATGAGGTTACAAAATATAAAATAAGTTGAACTGAAATGTTTCCTAGTAAAAATGAGGTTACATAGTAGGGTTTAAATGGTTTAAGTGATTGGGATTATTTTGGCACGATTGGGGTCGAAAACGGTTTTGAAAACTGAGTCGCACGCGTCAAAGAAAAATGAAAATTGTAGAAATCTTGTGCTCTCAAGGGAACATAGACCGTGCGCCTAGGGGCACAGACCGTGCGTGTCATTTGACATTAGGCAGCACAATAGTGAGCCCCTGTGGCACGACCATGCGGCCTTTCCTGTGCACGGGAAGTCCAATTTTTCGTATTTTTTTATGTTTTAAGCATACCATTAGGTCTCAAACACCTAAACTTAGTTAATTGATGCTTAATTAAGTACCTAAACTTGATTTAACTTGGTTTAGATTGGAATTGAATTGTTTGGTGTAAAATTGTGAAAATAGACGAACTTGGACATTTTAAGAAATAGACGGAATTTGGAAACTAATGAATTATGCCATAATAACTTAAGAATGATTATGTACTATTGTTGTGAAGATGAATGATGGTTAGCTTGGTTATGAAAAGTATTCTTGAAATGTAGATTTGCTAGGTGAAAGTGTTTAATCGTCTTTAAATGCAAATTGTGCTAAACGAATGATTGTTGCTTCTTGATGTATGGATGTAATTACTTGATGATGCAAATGGTGGATTAATGAAGGGATATATTCTATAATGGTGTAAATCATATAATGATGTGTTTTGAACTATGCATTGTCGAGTCTTTATATGAAGTCCATGCATTCATAGTCATGTTGTGTAATTGGTGGGATACGTATGGTGGGGAATAATTCGACAAAATAAATCAGAACCATTCAATCACTTAAATGGTGGGGGAGCACATGGTAAAATATCTTTGATATTCAAATGGTATCACATGCATGTAGAGTCGTGTCTAGAGCACTCGTATCTAGAGAATTTTGACTTTGGTGAATTATGTGAATTGATGTGACGTTGTGTACTTGATGTATTTGCTTGGCGATATTTATACACTTGAGATGATGTTGTTGATTTGAGAATAATGTGATGACCTATTGATGATGTGATGTTTATAAGACTTTTGCTGACTTATGATGTTATGATTGAAATAAGATAACATGTGTATGATGTTAGTATTCTAGGATATGAATATGTGTATATATGCATGATACTTGAACTCCTAGAATGATATATTTGTGCTTATATCTATTTATGTGGACATTATCTTACTTCCTAGTGGTTGTTTGGTTGACCGCCTTGCCATTAAAAAATGGTATAGACTTGCAGGATCAGAACGCTTGAGACGACGTGAGTATCAGAGGCTTAGCTTGGAGCTTCCTCGTTTTCCTTATTGCTTGGAGTCTATAATGAGGCTCTAATTAGGAGGTGTCGGGAGTTTTATTTTCATTTACTTTTGGATTATGTTGAGAACTCCGTTGTTGATGTATTTATGAGATTTGAGACATGTTGTTGAGGTTCTAGATTATCTGAGGTATTTGAGATGTTGTGTTTATTCTGCTATGAGTTTTTATGAAATCCGAATTATATATGTTTTTGAGAAAATGATGACGTAGCATCTTGAACCTTATGAAATACTAGTTTATTTGCATTAAATATTGCTTGTGGGGTTCAAGAATCCTACAATATTCGACAATATTCCAACGTCTTGATTTGAAATATTATAAAGGACTCTTAAAGTGTTGGAGCCTCTTCAACGTCTCACAATTCCTTCACTATATAATGAGCTAAAGAATTGAAGAACACAACAAGAATCTGTACTTTTTACAATTGCCCTTACTCTATCAAATTTAAAAGCACATAAGCACTTAAGAATTTCTTACTAAGTTCATATCTTAAGTTAGATTGTATATCAAGTGTAAAACCAAACAATGCTTTATTTGATTAAGTTGATTGTAGAAGTCTCTTTTAGTTGTGATTTAGCATTTAGAAGTATCTTACTTATGTGCTTGAGCATTTTTAAGTTTATTGCTCGTGCGCTTGAGCAGTTGTAATCTTTAGTGATCTCTCTCTCTGTGTGTGTTACTTATGGTTAAATAATTTCCATTGAATTGAACTCTAACTATTTTGCTTAAGTGGTTCAAATCTCTTACCAATAAAAATAATTCATAGTTTGTGGTGGTAGTTTTTTTTGTTTGAAGAAATTTGGCGGTGGTAATTTATTTATTGTCTATATTAAGTTTGTTAGGATATAAACAAATGAAGATGCTTATGTTCTTGCTAAATCGACTAATCACTAGTTGATATCTAACTTTTTTTGGGAAGTTTCTAAATTTTTTTTTTAATTTTTTTTTAAGTTTCTAAATCCTTGTTTTTTAGGGGAAATTCTTGTTAATATACCACATTGTAGTGAATATAATTTAAGTAATGAAATGCTATAAACATTTTTTTTTTAAAAAAGAAATATTAAATATATACATAATACATATTTTACATTCCAAATATATAAATATTTAATAATGAGTTATTCCAAATATAATACATATTTTACATTCCAACCATCGGATAGCAAGACCATTTCCTTGTATGTCAAAGAGTTAACACACAAAATAAAAAATCATTAAAAAAATTAAATAATAATAATAAACAACACAAACCCTATTTATTCTACAAACCACGTTAGTAAGTGTCCTCCTAAGCTTAATTCAGTTGGTATGAACAATGCATGATATATGTAAGGTTTAGGGCTCAAACCTCGGCCACCACCAAAAAATAAAAACCTCGTTAGTAAATGACCCACCCAACGAAACCCTTGTTTCTCTTGGTTTGCTATAAATACAAAGAGATTTGTCCGGAGAGTAAATGACCCACCCACTCATCTCTTATTTCTAAATGTTAACCCGTGACGCAATAATCACCCTAGATTTAACCTAATTTTTTCGCGTGACTTTACTATATTAACACTAGATTTAATTTATGCAAAATATCATCTCTTATTTCTAAATGTTAACCCGTGACGCAATATTAACCCTAGATTTAACCTTTTTTCGTGTGACTTTACTATATTTACCCTAGATTTAATTTATGCAAAATGTCATCTCTTATTTCTAAATGTTAACCCATGACGTAATATTAACTTTAGATTTAACCTAATTTTTTCGCGTGACTTTACTATATTAACCCTAGATTTAATTTATGCAAAATGTCATCTTTTATTTCTAAATGTTAACCCGTGACACAATAATAACCATAGATTTAACCTAATTTTTTCGCGTGACTTTACTATATAAACCCTAGATTTAATTTATGCAAAATTTCATCTCTTATTTCTAAATGTTAACCCGTGACTCAATATTAACCCTAGATTTAACCTAATTTTTTCGCGTGACTTTACTATATTAACCCTAGATTTAATTTATGCAAAATATCATCTCTTGTTTCTTAATGCTAACCCATGATGCAATATTAACCCTAGATTTAACATAATTTTTTCGCGTGACTTTACTATATTAACCCTAGATTTAATTTATGCAAAATGTCATCTCTTATTTCTAAATGTTAACCCATGACTAACCTAATTTTTTCGCGTGACTTTACTATATTAACCCTAGATTTAATTTATGCAAATTGTCATCTCTTATTTCTAAATGTTAACCCGTGACGCAATATTAACCCTAGATTTAACCTAATTTTTTTTTTTGCGTGACTTTACTATATTAACCCAAGATTTAATTTAATCAAAATGTTATCTCTAATTTTAACCTAATTTTTCCCTCCACACTTTTGCATTTAATGTTTATCTAAATTTAAATAAAATTATGTTGTTTTTTTTGGAAAGGAATAACCGTTAACCCGTCTCTCGTTATATATACTTAATCTAATCTCTTACTTATAAATGTTAACCCGTCTCGCTATACTTAACCTATTATGTTACGTTACTTAATAATGGTAACCTATCTCGCTATACTTAACCTAATTTTACTATCATGGAAAATTATGTTATGATACAGTACCAACGTCTATGCTTCTTAATATTATGAAATACTATATGACAATCATGACATTCATCTAAACTATTTTGTTATCTTTTTTTTTTTTGGTCAAGACTATTTTATTATCTATTACCGTCAAATATTACCTTCCATATTACCCGTGCGTTAGTACGGGTCGATGGTCTAGTAATAATAATAAACAACACAAACCCTATTTATTCTACAAACCACGTTAGTAAATGTCCTCCTAAGCTTAACTCAGTTGGTATGGACAATGCATAATATATGCAAGGTCGAAGGTTCAAACCCTGGCCACCACCAAAAAATAAAAACCTAGTTAGTAAATGACCCACCCAACCAAACCCTTGTTTCTCTTGGTTTGCTATAAATACAAAGAGATTTGTCCGTAGAGTTAGGGTTTCAAATTCCAAAATACACTTGTCGCTGCTGCTGAATTACCTTCGCAAAGATTCAACTATTCATCAAACTCGATTCAGTGTTTGAAATTCAACATAGACAAATGCATTCTGCAATGAGTTTGTTCCATCATTTGTAATTAACAAAAGGTATATTCCTTTTTATTAGAGATTTCACAACCTAGTTCTCTCTTTATTCATTTGTTGCTTTTATTGTTATTATAATTTCTTTTAATCTCTTCTAAATCCTCTAAATCTGTAATCTCTCCACCATCAGGGAACAATTTGATGCCCATCTTGTTGATGATATTTTTGTTTCTCCCTCATCAGCATCTACAATGTGTTTGATTTGGTCAATTACAAATGATACCTTTTTTTATTGCTTTAACAACTGTGATTTCTTTGATTAAAATGCAATTCCCACAATTTTCAAAGTCAAGAGAGATATGAGGATATGCGCGTCTGATGGTGAAAACAATAAGTTGTGTGGAATATGTGAGTGTGCATCTCAGGGACGGATCCAGACATTTGGTGCATGAGGGGCTAAAATCTGGCTAAGTTGCTAAGACTTGCACTTCATCAAAGCCAACTTAAAAAACTTATAAATCATAGCAAATATGTTGCACTTATTTGTTTCCACAAGTTTTGCAATAGGTTGTTGCCTTGTTGGTCTTATTCTTAACATATTGTGTTTTGTTTATAAGGGGTAATAAATATTTTGGTTCCTGGATGTGTAATGAGTAACCATAAGAGTCCCTCAATGTATCAAAATTTTAAAGTAGTCCTTGATTGTGCACTTTCCTAGTCAAAATAATCCATAAAATTAAAATAATTTGTTAATATTGTCATATTAGTCTTTTAATATACTTACTTATTGTCACTTCAGCCCTATTTTGACTAACAAAGTGCTAAATCAAAGACTATTTTAAAATTTTAATACATTGAAAGATTATTGTGACTACTCATTACATATTTAAGGTCCAGAATAACTATTACCCTATTTATAATTATAAAAAAATAGGGAAGTTGGATGTGAGGCTTTAGCCCCATATAGTCCTATAATGGATCCCTCCCTGGTCCATCTGAATCTCTGTCTCTTTATGTTGTTGTTATATTGAAATTCTGAATACTAGTAAATAGTTGTTTCTGATACTCCATTAATGAAAAACAAAACATTTGATACAAGGCATGTGATTATTTAACAACTGAGGAAGGAATTGTTCATTCAGATATGGCAGCCCCTTACCATATATCCATGCTACACTCCCACTCCAAGCTACGCCTGCTGAGCATGATGATGCCTAACGAGAAATAAAGACTTTTATTGCCGGCATTATCTCGTAAAAGGAAAGATGCCTGGGGTAGGGGACATAATTATAAGAACTTGGCTGGGGTAGTAAGGCTCATTCCTAACCAGAACCTAGATTTGGGATTTGTAACAAGATTGTGATTTTCTAAATTTGTTATTCTACTCAGAATTCAAAATTGTATGCCATTAAAATAATTTTATTCATGCCTTCTACATCACTTTAACTGAGATGCAAAGAAGAATTATGAAATGGAGTGGAAATCACATGTTAATCTTTATCACATAAATATTTGCAATATTAACACCACAATTGACATGATTTTCCAGCATAAAAGTAGGGCAAAAGTTAACTACATATTGAACGAAAAAAATTCCTATGGGTCCATGTATCAAAGTGATCAAGACCTTCAATTTGTGCATAACCTTTTGCCACTAATCTTGCTTTATATCTCTCAACAGTACAATCTGCATTACGTTTGATTTTGTACACCCATCTGCATCCTATGGGTTTCACATATGCTTGTAAATCTAAAGTTTCCAAGTCCCAGTCTTCTCAAGAGCTAACAGTTCAACTTGCATCGCTTGCTTCCAACAATCTAGTTTCCTAGCCTCAACATACGTTTTAGGCTCAGTATGAGTATGCAGAGACATGACAAAAGAAGAATGGTTAGTAGACAAGTTATTATGAGTAAGATAATGTGGAATGGGATAAGTGGAGGAAGAAACATTGTTGCAAACACAGTCTTGTAAATATGAGGGGGAAGTTTCTTGTCTGGTAGATTGTCTAGGAAAAATAGTTGAACTAGGTGGATGTAAAGGAGGAGAAGAAGAGGAAACAGGGAAGGAATCATTCCGTCAATTTGAAACACCTCTTAAACCCGTTCGGGGAAAATGGTATCTTTCCACATTGCATCTACCACCATAATCATCCTCTCTCCAACGCCACTTCCCAAACAGGAAATATTAACCTACGTTAGAGTAATGATAGGCAATCCTCCTTCACTCTTAGGATTAAAAATAGGACACTTCTACGGTGAAGTCAGTAAACTGACTTTTTTGAAAAAGTTATTTTGTTTAACCAATAGTATAGTTTTAATGCTATGTCACAAGGAGAGTTTGCCTTCTTCATACTTTTTTGGTGTCCTTCATTCCATGGTGTTCTTCAGAAAGTTAAAAAATTGGTTGTTGCTGCTGCTGCCAACTAGTACATGACTCATTTGTTATGAAACCTGTTTCTGGTTTAGCCTCAGTTTACGTATATGAAATTGAAACAGCAGACCAAGTGAAACATAATGATTTAGCTGCATATTTTACATCCCAAGGAAGGGAACAGAACTAGTGTCGCTTTCATCAAACGGAACTAGAGCAGAAATAAATTGCAGGAATATACCATATTTCTAATAATTAAGCGAACTGTGTGTCCTAGCAGTTAAGCTAGTATGAATAAAAAATACTACTATAAGCAACAACATTCTTAATTAAGTGAACAAGATCTGCCTCATTTTCTGCTATAGCATTGATCCCATGTTGTCTGTCATAACCTCCCGCACCCATGAAACTGCCGTTGAAAGCCTTTCTCATTGGCCATAGGGTTAACTTCACCAGAAAAGTCATTCTCATGACTTTACCATAGAATTTTCTTTAAAAATATCTGAACATCATAATTAAAGAATCTTTCCAGCACCTTTAGACACTCCTTGAACATATTTTGATTAATGAAATGATATAAACACATTTCTTCAAAACAATATATAAATATTAAATATAAATACACTTTAGACTCCTACTTTAAATGTACTCATTAATGTAGAAATTAAAATATTTCATCAAATAAATAAAATAAAAGATCAATTAATCTCCATCGAATGGAACTCAACTTTACTTAATGGGTTCAAATATCTTACCACTAGGACCAATCCATAGTTGTGGTGGTAATTTATTTACTTTGTCTATTTTTCTTTGGTAACGAGGCGAGCACGGATGATCGTCAACTACATAAAAGATAGAGACAAGACACTTTAAAACAAGACATCAAAACATTCAATTTATGGGTCTTCTCACTTTTAAATTAATCAACTTCCACTTTTATAAATATATATTAATTAATAATTTTTTTTGAAGGAATATATTAATTAATATTGAAACTAAAAAATTTCATCAAATAAATAATAATTAAAATAAAACACCAATAGAAAATGGCCACCCAAGCAAACCCTTGATTGCAAATCCACACCACCGCCTCATTCAATTTGCTATATATATACAATACTATATCTAAATCCACAAGCAGCTGCTACACAAGCATTTTGTAAACCCTAATTTCTAAATCCCCATCACTGTTGGCTGCAGCCGCTCCTTAATTAATTTTCGCAAAATTCAATGTAATCAAATGCATGCTTCAGGTATATACCTCATCACTTATGATTTCACATTTTTCATTCATTTGTTCCATTTATTATTTTTATTTCTCTTAATTTGTGCTAAAACTAGATCTGAAATCTCTCCACCTCCAGGAAACACTTTGCTGCTCAGCGTGTTGAAGATGCTTTTTATTTCATCGTCGTCGTCATCTACCATATGTTCTATTTGGTCTATCACAAGTTATATCTTTTCTATTATTATAACAAGTGTGATTTCTTTGATTAAAACATCAAGTCCCACTCTTTTCAAGTCACGAGATATCCAGATATGTTTTTCTGATGATGAAAAACAAGAAGCTGCGTGGCGTTTGTGAGTTTGCATCTCAATCTCCATTGTCTGTAATTTTTTATTTAAATAGTGAATATAAATTAGTAAATAGATTGATCTGTTAGTTTAGGACTCAATTATTTTATTTTTTTAATTGTATTTGTATATTTTTTATTTTTGTACAGCTTGATTGGCAGCTTGCAATCCATGTACCTCAGATTGCAATCCATGTCCCTCGTCCAAACATAACGTTGTGGGTTTAGTCGGTGGTGAAGGAGAACGAGAATTTATCAACTGTAACAAGCGCCCCTCCGCATATATATCACCGATCTTGTGCCTATATGCACATAATTAATTATTATTTTTGGGCATTGGACGTAAGGGAAGTCTTTTGTTGTTCAGATTAACTGAGACACTAGAAAATGATGTTGAAGCTTCCATACATGACGTTGTTTGTTTAGTTTAGGAAGGATGGGAAGGAGAAGGAGAATTTATCAATTTTAATAAGTGTACGTTCCACCACATATCACTGTTCTTGTGTCTATGTGCACATAATTAATTATTTCTTTGAGGCACTGAAATTGTGTTTTTCAATTAAGTGAAGCCCTTTGGTGCCTTTTGGTTTCCGATGAATTGTAACACTAGAAAATGACATTGAAGTTTACCTTTTACAACTATTGTAATTTGTAGTACAAATTTTGTACATTGTATATTTATTTTTCTTTAAAACATCACTTCAGATACCACGGATATTCGATTTATTAGACAAAAATCAGATTACTCAGAAGCCACCATTTCCCTAATTTAAGCCTTCAAAAATACAGTATCCCTGCTTCTGAAGTTACAGTCCTTCTGATTAAATAGATGCTCACATGAAACCAAATGTTAAATTTTTGCTTCATTTGTACTAAACCTTCGAGCATTTACCGTTTAATTTATACTACACCTTCTATATTAAATTTTTGCATGCATTTAATAGACAACCTAAATTTATGAACTGAATGTGGTGATGCGGTTATCGATGGAACAACTTGGTTGGAATCCTTTAGTGTTCCTTGAAGCACCCGATCGTTTCAGATTCAGCATTGAGAATAGATTAATTCCAAGGGCTTCTGTTATCCAATATCATCTTTCCGAATTGATGAAAAGGATTCTAGCTTAGCTACACCATTTTACTGCTACTACATCCTTGCCACTAAAATGATTAAATTTCATATTTAACTAATTTGTGACTCATACTAATTTGTGGCTGGATATGATATAATCTTTTATTGAAATAACAAAGAAGGACATTCTCTTGTGTTGAGATCAATGTGTTTTTTCCTCTGAATCAGCAAAATATTATTAACACATAGTTTGTACAAGACGCACAGAGTTTGCCACAAATGAAATACAAAACAACGGGCGCCGTATATAGACGGAACAAACAGAAACCAACACAACCATAAGACGGACTCGGCTAAACTGATAAAAATAAACACAACAACCAACACAAAGCAGCATCTCAGCCAACTAATAGCAAAACTGACAAAAACAGCCGCAACATAACAGGGATGAAACAGTAATAGAACGGCGTCAGCAGAACTGGAAAAAAAAGAGCGTTGGAACGAACCAAAAATCCTAGGGAAATGCGAAATCTCTCAGAAATGGAGCAGAACCTGCAAAACCAGCAGCAGATTCAGCAGCTGCAGAGCAAAGAGGACAATTGATTTTCCTCATGCCCTTGGCAAAGAGGACAATCTCTAGAACCATCCAGATTTAAGACATTATGGCACGCAATATTTCCTCTTGTTGGGATACGATCAATAAGAAGTTTCCATGAAAAAGCAATCTCTAGTTCAATGTGATCTAACAAATGGATAAACAAGAATCAGAACTCAATACACTGTTGCGATAAGTCACTCATCTGAAGCATTTTGTTTTGTGCTAAAATTAATAACTGACTAAAAAAAAGCTTTGATTAATAAGTGGCATGTTACCATACTTTTGTATAATGTCTTAGTAAAACCGTAAAGATAACATTCAAAATATATGTAAAGCAATTAGAAAGCCATTGTCAAATAATGAATCATAGAAGTGTATGATACTGATTTTGTGGAAGATTTGGATCAAATATTTAATGATAGTATTAAGATGTTTAATTCATATTTTTCTTAAAGTCTCTGTAGCTACTGTACTGTCTGATTATTTTGTTTTTGCTACCTTATTTTTTCTTAAATTTTTACTTACCTGTTTGGAGGCTCATATTACGTAATGCTTGCATTTGATAGGAATTGTATATGGGTTAGGATGGTTTTTGGAGGCTGTTATTTCATATGATTTTCGTGTATAAAATTTGGAAGAAAACTTATCTACATATTGAACGACAAAATTCCATACCGTCTACCTTGTATCCTTATATAAGTATACCATCTTTGAGATGGATTTGTTCTTTATCTCATTGTCGCCTTCTTGTTTTCTATTTGCTAACCCAATTTCAATTATTTCTATGCTACTGTAAAAATCCATTCATTTGTCAAGTTATGTATCCCATCAATGACAAAGTTAAATAAACTAGATTATTAGATACCATACGATCTAGTTTTTCCTCCACTACTGGCATCTTAGTTGAAAAAATAATTTCATTGCTAGCTCCCAAATCTTTCAAACGGTTGCAAGCCAGATAAGAGTCATGCCTTTACAATGATTCTTGTTGCAAGAAGAGGAGGAGAGATATTAAAGTAGATCTAGCCATGCTGAGGTTATAAAAAAGGTAACAAAAATGTTATTAATGAAATACATAGTGGGATAAAATATGTCACGACCTCATGAAACGAACTTCGTAACTTCATTGCATGTCAGCTAAAAGGAAAAAATTACAAATTGAATACGTGTCAGACAAACATAATCTAAGAGAGGTTGCATAAAATAGGTATTTAACACTAAATGGGCTAAATATATAACATCTTAAATATCCACGAAAAAGGTATTTAACACAAAATGGATTAAATATGTACGAATGGATTTTAGTTTAGACACATGTTATTAAATACGTTTAAGAATCAGTATCTTTTATGTGAACATGTAGGGGTATTTTGCATCACATATATTTAACGTTGATTGGGTCAAAATTGGCGTGGAGCCAAAATTGTAACAGAAAGTAAACTTAGGGGGTCTGGAAAGAGTTGTTTTTTATAGGGGGCCAAAATTACAATTTTGGGAAACTTAAGGGGCCAAAAGTGTAATTAAGCCTACAAAATAAATTTAGTGTCACAAAAATGAGAATGTTATGAATGGCAGTGTTTTTAATTTTGACAGTATAAGTATGATGAGGAGTGATTACATGATAGGAGGATGAAGGAGCCTGCTAAGATTCTAGAATCCCTGATGTAGAAAGTTTAAGCAAGCAAGAAACAAACAGTATATGTTCTAGCATTACTACAAACAACTAGAGAAGAAACAACCCACAACGAGAGAGATGAGAGGAAGAACAGAGTGACTTTTTGTTTGAGAGAATTCGGTTTGTTCAAGAGAGAGAGAGAGAGAAAAGTACAAAAAGGTATGTGGATGTATTCAAAGGGATAAACTATAATAGTGTATTTGAACCATAGGATGCATCGCGCGGTTCAGAGTTTCATCACTGTGGGAATGCGTGATTCTCTTGACCGTCAAGAATCAACATCCCATTTCGCTAGGATGTGTTAGGCCCCAAATTTCAACATGTTCTATATTACTTTCAGAACTCATCATGCTCTCGTGTCGGTTTCTAGCAATGCTCAAGCACCTCTCAAGCCTCCGAGATTCAGGTAGCCATTAATAAATGGGAGATACTGGATTAAAGATGGTTGTGCCGTCATCTGGTCTATATCCAACCAGAGACTTATCAATTGTCATATATCAAAAGTTTAGGGATCAGATTGTAGTTGAAATAGTAATAGTAATTAATACATCAATAAAAACACAACCTAGTAAAAATATATATGGTCAAACATCGTGGCTTGTTTAGGTTAAAGTCAATAGTAGGGTGGTGGAATGGGAAAACTAGCATGGTAGGGTGGTGGTCATGCAAAGTCTATGTTATCTGAATGTCTGTATATGTATCATTCTCCTCGAGTTGGGG
>Ga0315914_1007685_pt1 | contig 14812 bp, 10 predicted proteins | sample MpolenodulesMG_FD_203920 | JGI IMG/M metagenome (GOLD analysis project Ga0315914, IMG submission 203920) | Medicago polymorpha root nodule microbial communities from Los Angeles, California, United States - elongated nodules | ecosystem: Host-associated > Plants > Roots > Nodule | place: USA... | reverse complement strand
CGGGGCGGATGTGTTAAAACCCGCCCCCGCCCCGTTGCCATGTCTAGATAATAGAAAGTTGGGAATAGTAACATGAGAACCTGTTTGTGCCAAATTAAATCTAAAGCTAATTCAAACTATGAAACTTCTGGCTAGTGAGCAAATGATACATACCCTAAACCGAATAACCACCACCGGGATCAAGCTTTCACTGCCACTAATCTGTAGAATGAGTCCGCATAAAAATGTCATGAAGTAAAATCCTACATTCCCTTAACAACTCCTCCTCCCACGCCAACAATCAACGTCGCAACTACCAAGCCACCCCTCCTTCCTCCCACCCTAAAGCACAAATAATTGCTGTCGTACTCGACTTATTCTCGTCCAAGTCGGATAGGCGCCTAAACCGCTCACGCAAAAGAGACCCTTCTAACCACGGATCCGTCCAGAAAAAGTAAATGTCTCATTACTAACCTTCCTCACAATACACTCCTCAAACCAGGGGCAAATCTAGTGCAGCATGAGGGTGTGCACTGACATCCTTATGCTTTTGCATTTTGACCACCCTGGATTTTTAATTTTGCACCTTTAAATGAGATTTTGCATTTAGATCCCAATTTTCTCTCATCTTTGATGACATGGTCCAACTTTCTGTAGAGCATTGATTGCTTCTTTTCTGACGTGAATTAAAGTCTATGTATTAGTAATTATTACCATTACTACTTTTTTTTTAATTTCCATTTTAATCAGAAGTCTAATGCATTAGACCATCCACAATGGAGCTCCTCTATTTGGATGCTTAAATGGGTCCAACATTTATACATAATTCATTTTATAATTATTTAATGTCAATATCTAATAAGCACCTAATTACTTCAACCCAGCACCACAACAAAATTTACAAATAGGTCCCACTAATAACTCCATATTATTACATTTCTAAAACACTCATTTATTAAATTAGAAAATATTAAATGAAATTCACACAAAAAATGAAGAGAGATAAGGTCCTTCTATAGGCACCCTTCTCTATAAGCACCAATAAGAGATTCGAACACACGACCTAACTGTGTTTTCAAAAAACTTACACCACTAAGCCAAATTGATTAATATAAACTATGTGTGTAAATTTCATATATATTAGGTGATAACTTTATTTTGCTTAGTTACTTTTCTCACTCTTTGATTCTCATTTTTCCTTCTTTTAGAATTTTTCTTTTGCTTTTTCACTCTCTTTGAAGACTATGTTGTCTTTATATTGTTGATGATAATAGTCTTTCAAATTACCAACTAATTTTTTAGTCATTGGACCACTATTCAATATATATGCATGATATTATTTTTTATAATGTTCTAAATGTGATTAATGATGTAGATTATTTGCGTATATCAAAAGTAAGTATTTATATATCGTCTCCTCAGGGACTAGTGCGATATCAATGATTGTTCGACATCGATTACCATTTTAAGTTGAAAAAGTAATTGGTTTGTTTGTTTAAAACCTAAATATCTACGATATAAAATTAAAACTTGAGATTGATAGGGCGTAAAGCTTGTTAGGATTAGAGTTCCTTAATCAAGCGTCACACGTAACCTAAAGATCGTGCATAAATTCTAGCTTTCATTTGATATTACCACGTATCCCTCGTCAATATCATTCGTGTCCAAATAATATGTTGACTTCAGTTGAATCGTTTAATCGCCGATGTCTCGCACCATTAAACGATCCAAGAGTCATTCCTATCATTCAATCGATGATTTCTCAATCTCTTAAATGATAGAAAAGCATTAAGTTCGGATATAGAGAGTGGTTATCTAAACATCAATTCCATGTCTAGAATTTATGTTTGATAGATGATTAATCTAAACCTTGATTCAAAAGTATTTTTCAATCACAATTAAATCAAACATGAACAATAAATTGCAAGAATAATCTCAATACCAAATCAAATGCTAGAATCATACATTTATAGATCAATTGATTACATGATTAACTTAGATCAAGTACCTCTAATCCCAACAATGGAGATTTAGCTTCTCATTGTCATGGAAGCCTTGCAAGAATGAATTGAAAGGAAAAGATTCAATACAACTTTGTGACTTCTCACCAAATGTGGAAGAATCAAGACTTCTATCACTCTCACTCTATGAAGACCAAGCCCTATCTCTCTCTCTGTAAATATCTAAGTATAATTTTTTATCAAAAATAAAAGCATGCCTTCAGAAATGATCAAGGGCTCTATTTATAAGCTTTCACATCTGCATCAACTCGCCTCGCGAGTTCTTCTTGCTCGCCATGGCGAGCAAAGGTTTCTTCCCCATTGGGTTTGTGCCACGTCATCCTGGGGAGGTTAAACCGCCCTTGCTCGCCTCCCAAGTGACTTCACTCGCCATGGCGAGCAAACATATCATTCTGCCTATTTTTTTCCTTTGTTAACTCGCCATGGCGAGTTGGGTGCAAGCTGGTGGCGAGCAAACATGCCTCTCTGCCTATTTTTTCTTTGTTAACTCGCCATGGCGAGTAGAGCTACTGGGGAGGCGAGCAAACATGCTGTTCTGCCTATTTTTGCCTATTGCACTTTGTTGCTTGTTTTCCATCTTTACTCAGTGCCTTGAGTAACTTTCCTGCAAAATTAGGTAGAGTAAGATAGGTAAAGCGTGAATGGATAAAATTCAATTAACTCTCGGCTTTTTCCTTGATAACTTGCAAAACAAGTTACAAAAGTGCCATAAATCTTCATTAGAATTACTACTTCTTGGCACTTATCAATTAAAAATAATAAAAAAAATTATATTTGTGTAGGAGATATTTTAGAGGACTAAATTATGTGAATTTTTAATGAGAATAAAATAAAATTTATATGAGGAAAAAATTTGCACCCTCAGCACAGGGTCCTGGATCAGTCACTGCCTCAAACCACCTTCCTTCGTCAACACCTACACCATTACAGATTCTCGCAACCTCCCTCCACCACGAAGACCCATTCCGGACCCCTCCCACCCTCCTCGCCATAACGAGCTACCAATACCCTATACCATAAGCCCCTTGTATCCACTAACATCCTCCAACATCATTTACCTAACAAAACAATGTTTTTTTTTTTGAAGAAGTTAAATTAACCAACCTAAATTAATATGGGGAGAATCAAACTTGAGACCTTGAGGAGGAGCACACTCCTAGATCCCAAATCAATCCCAACAAAGCAATGTTAAACTCTCTCATCTGCCTAACCCCGAAACCTCCATACTCTTTACACAAACAAATATTTTTCTAACCAATCCAAAAAGTTTTTCTAAGATCCTCACTTCCACCCTAAAAAAAATTAATCAATAAAGATTCAATAGAAGAGATTGTACCTGAGGGAGCTTTGAAGAAGGAAAGTGCATAGACATGTAGAGAAGACATGACATATTTTAGGAGAACTAGACGACCACCAAAAGAAAGAAATCTACTCTTCCAACCAGACAACCTATTCTTAATACGGGATAAAACCGGCTCCGAAAACATCAAACACCTTGCATCCCCACTAATTGGAAGTCCCAAATACATAAAATTCTCGATAAGACCCAAGTACATCCGATAGATAACCACCGGATGTGTATTTTGGAGGGATTAGAAATATCGGGGCCCTAAAGAAAAAGGCCCAAAATTCTCTCACACACACCTGGGCCCGCACACTGCCAAGCTTGGCCCATTTACAATAGTTATACTTATATATAGCATTGCACAACTTAGTTTGGTACGTATAAGAAGAAAAAAAAAAAAAAAAACTTTCTAGCCGCATTTGCGAAGAATTGATTTGCGTTGATAGTTGCATGTGTTAGGGTTTTTTTTCTCCAACTTTTTCAACTTCACTATACTCTGATGGACGCCCCTCCAATTAAGAAGCAACGCCGACGCCGACTCAGTCGATCCAATGCAACATATCCGACTTTGTTCCTCCCCGACGAACTCATCGTAGAAATCCTATCTTCGCTTAGGGTTAAAAACATTGTTCGACTCAAATGCCTGAGCAAGCCATGGAATGCTCTCATATCTGATCCATCCTTCATAGAAAAGCACCTTAAGAAGTCGTCTCGAAACCCACACCTCACCTTATTTTGGAACCAACGCAAAGAGGGTGTTAATGTCCTACCCTTCCCTGTGCATGGTTTACTCAAAAATCAATCCATCAACGTTTACAGCCACAATTTTCATCGTTTCAATGAACATTGCACGATTGTTGGTTCTTGTAACGGACTACTCTGTTTGCTTTTCACATATCCAACACCATACCCATCATATCTTTTAAAGTATTGGCTCCTTTTCTGGAACCCTGCCACCGGAACAAGATCTAAAAAGTTCGAGCTCACTCGACCCGACAGTTCTCATTTCTACTATCCTAAGTTAGCCTTTGGCTATGATGCTTCAACGAGAACTTATAAGGTTGTAGCTATTCGTGTTGATGAAGCTTCATGGAAAAGTGCGGTTAAAGTTTTCAGCTTAGGTAATAATAGTTGGAGAAATATTCAGAGCTTTAATACTGTTCCTGTTAAATGGTTCGATATTCATTATCGATTCCATGATTATAATGATGGTGTGCATTTGAATGGAACTGTTAATTGGTTGACTCGCAAGTCTATTGATCAATTTTCGATTGTTTCACTTGACCTTTCAACAGAGACATACAAGCAGTTTCTGCTACCTTCGGATTTTAATGGGGTGCCATCTATTCGGCAGCCAGATCTTAGGGTTTTGATGGACAGTCTCTGTTTTTCTCATGTTTCCAACAAAACTGAATTTGTTTTATGGCATATGAAGGAGTACGGGGTTCAAGAGTCTTGGACTCAATTATTTAAGATTAGTTACCAGAATCTTGAAACGCATAATACTCATGGTGGTAATAGATTGGCGTGCATTTATGTTAATGGTGATATGGTGATTTTTGCAAATGATTTTCGGAACCGGGCATTTATCTATAATGTAAAAGATAAAACAGTAGAGAAAATTGACACTAAAAAGAACTCCATACAATGGTTTGGTGAGGCAAAGGATTACGTAGAAAGTTTGGTTTCAGTTCATTGATTGAAAGTAAGTCTCTCTTATTTGAATTTATTTTAATTCACTGTTTTGTATCCTTGTTTTTATGTACTAATAGATTGGATGAATTTGTTTTTATTTTTATATTTATTATATAAGATAGAACATGAGTTTTCTTCAAAGTAAGAACTTGATTCTCCTAAAGTCAAATTCATAGTCTCAGAAATATTGGCATAGAAAAATTGAAAGATAAATGGAATAGTACTTGATGTAAGGACAATATATTACTCCAAATTGAGGTACATTAGAAACATTAAAGATAATAGAAAAAAAGGTGATAAATGAGAATTCTTCTACTGATTTCATATTAGTCTTAGAACATGTTTTGGTTTTTCTCTAAAAAAAATGACCTTGACCATGTTAAATTCTTCAATTCTTGTTTGAATGATTGTAAGTACTGCTTAGAAAATATCTGCATTTGTATAATTTTTGTTGTGACTTCTATTTAGATGATTATAGCACACAAATGTTGGATGGCCTAAACATTAAATTTTAGTTTGCAATGAGGAGGTTACTATTGTAGTATTTCAAATTTATCATGTAAGAGTTGAAATTTTGTTAAAGTTTTCATTAAGAAAGAAAACAGTTTCTTAGACTGTCTTTAAAACTACTCAGCATATTTCAGTATTTCACAGAATCTATTTTTGCTAGTGATATGTACCAGAAAATTTATATTGATTTCTTTATTTCAAATTTATACTACATTGCATAACCAAAGTGATTCCCATTATGTTTAGAATTGGATTCATATCATCATGGTTGTAGTTAACATATTGTATTGTTTATCTATGAAGTGATTCACTTATGAACATCATGAATTCATTTTTACTTTTGAGTTAGTTTTTACATTTTATTTTTGTAGTCTAATGGGTGTTTTTAGAATATTAGATCTGCAACCCCAGCTCCAGGCACATCGGGGACTATCGATGTTACTTGGATGTTTGGTGGGAAAATCTACGGAGAAAGGAAGAGGAAAAAGCATTTGATATACAGGACACGGATGACCGACGAGACAGTCAATTAAATTACTTTCTAGGATCTAAACTTAAGAAGTAGGAAATAGTAATTTGCATTTTGCCATTTTCTTGGATGTTATTTTGTGGGGACCTGAGCTACTGATCTTTGAGCAAGCAGCCACTACTTTGTAATTATTTTTATGACTTGGATCTTGAATTGCTTTGATGTTTATATATGATGTATCAACTATATTAGTTTATGCTAATACTTTGATCTTTGAACACCGCTATCGCTACTTGGTTTAAGTAGTAGTCATGATAGTAGTGGTAGGGTTTAATGAGTATACGTAGTGGTGGTGGTGGTGAAATTATTTTCTCGACAATACCAGAAACAAAGCTGGCTCAAGTCATAAATTTCATGCATCAGATATCATTAATAAAAAAGTTGCATGTTAGTGTGAGATGTGTTAAATTGGAGATCTGAAAGACCATAATTACTTGCAAGATGTATGCTAGGTGGCAATGCTAAATCCAATGCTAAGGTTGTCAGCATTATGAAAGCAGAGAAGTTTTTCCAAACCCAAGGATGTCCAATAAAGATAAAATGGTTTTCTTAAGGAAGAAGCTTACGTCATTTCCATCGGAATAATGTGAGGTTGGAGCAAAATAAAAGTAAAAATTGAAAACTAGCATAAGACATTGACACCCTAACAAGGGTGTGAGCAAATGGTTTCGTTGTCCTCTGATAAAATAATCTTATAGTTTTGATCAATATTCAATAAAGCTTTACACAATTGAAGGATATATTCAACTTCAATGAAATTCAATAGCTGTCCATTGATATTATCTACATCCGCTTTGCAATCCAATTTGACGATGACTCGTTGAAAACCTTTGCCGTGTAACCAAATTAGAGCTTCCATAAGTCCCGTTGCCTCCTCCTCCTTTTTTTTTTTGTAGATAGACGAAATGGCAATAGCCACTTGAAAACTTACACACACAAGTGGGCCGGAGTTCAGACCCAGGTCAGAACGCCTGGCCTATCGGTATCAACATTTTTGCCTCCCTCCTCTTTTGTTGATAAAACAAATAGATTGTGAAAATGTTTTAGCTCGAATTAACTTGAATTTGTCTTTACGGATACACATACCAACTCCAAAAGTGTTTTGATGTGGAAACAAATCTACAACTACATTTCTCTTTAGGATGCCCGTGGATAGTTTTTTCCAGCCACTATCTGCAGAACTGTGGCTGCTACAGTGCCTGCAGGGTCTCAACCTGATACAGTGCCTTTAGAAATTCTTCTACAATGAACCTGTGTCCAAATCTGCAGCAGTTCACACACCATGGTGATTGAGCAACCCGCCAGTTTCTCCATATTTTACCATACCTTTTCATCCATTCTCGTCCAAATTTGAGTCCTAGGTTGATCATCGAGTTCATTTGTTAAGGATAGATTTCTATGTTAACAATGCCGAATTGATTTTGATTTTTGCCATTATGGTATTGAAAGACAGTATTACTAATTTCATGCATGTGCATGCGCTGTTTTTTCTCCTTACCAAGAGAAATAAAGAACACTATGGCCACTTTGGAAATGAACTTTCTGCTGTCAATAATTGATGGAGTTGTTGAGTCAGCCGTTCAATGATATTGAACTGCTTATTTCAAGTCATGTTTTAAAGTTGATATATTGAATTGCAAGTGTCTAGTTTGATCAAATCCAAAAAACATACTAATATGTTAAAAGTAATGATAATCGACATAGAACCTATTGAATTAAGATAAAATAGACGAAAATTAATCAAACCAGTGGTGAAAAGTGAAAACTACCATCTTAATTATTATTATTTTATAATAATTTATCATTTAACGTATAATAGAATATCTAAGATTTATTTAGTTAACACCAATTGCAATAACAGATATTTTATCTACAAAGGAGGTTAATCTACCACAATATGGCGAATTGAGATTCGAATTTCAGCATAAAGAGATTTTCTTATAACTGAAACTCTTTCATAGATGATTATGAAAGAGTGTTGATGATTATGATGTGGTCAACATGCATTTAGGGAAAGTAACATGCCTAGCACATATCTTGATCTCAAGAGGTAAAATTTGAGAATGATTGATTCATATTACTCAAGCTTGATTGCGTACATTTGTTGATTTTTTGAACTCAATCAGTTCCACGGTTCATTTTGATTCATTGGTTTAGTCTTCTTTCTATTATTTCCGAATAATTTTTAGATCATTTAGTGCATCTTATATTTCATTATCGAGCCTAGAGCCAAATTTAGGATGATGGAGCAATATCTTGGAAGCACTTCAATTGTACTATAACAACAAAACTATAGTCGCAAATTGATATTCATAATAGTAAAATGAAATTGATGAGAATTCAATGATTACATCGTGGTTAACTTTTTTAAAAAACATAATATCAAACCCATCATATTTCAAGCAAGATTGTTATAGATCAACATTTGGTGAATGCAATCTAGTATTCACATCAATCCATAACATAATTCCCCTAAATCTTTGTTCTTAGAAATAAAAGCTCATATGCTTCAGACATAGCAGATGGCTTACTCAGTTGATAACTCATTGACGTTGATTGATTTGATTATCATCACATAAAACCATAAGCGCTTTTAGAATTCCAAGAGCCTCGGCAATATGATGGGACCTGATCCATTCTAGCGCTTCCAAATTTTAAAAAATCAAATCTAAAACATAAAAAAAACATGTACACAGCCATTAAAGAAACAATATAAACAACAAAATCAATACACCACACACATACAATGGAATCATCAGAAGAACACAGAGCATACATATATTTTAAATACCAACTATAAACTAGACTCAAAATTAGACATGATGAATGTTTTAAATAAAGGTATGCAACTTCTGTGCTGCATAGATACATCTGGTATCTCAAGGCTCAGGTTGTTCAACCTATGTAAGCATCAGAAGAATCAACTATGTATCAGAGAAAGAACAAAGAATGATGGCAAGCAACAAGCCAACAACCAAAACAGAACAAAACAAACTTTATTTATAAATTATAAGTGTTAATGTACACAACATGCAAAAAAACTAGAGTTCATCCTGTGTCCACATTCTATGTTGAATACTTCCATGGCATTAAAATTAATGTATTTAATTAACAATTGTTAAGATATTAGGATTTACTTTTCATTTTAAACTGAGTGGTCAATTTCTGAGCACCGTGACTATAACATATGTGGGGGGAAGCATGACTGCAGTAAGAAATCGTGCAAAAAATTTCTAAAACATCTACCAAGTTCATTAAAATTCAGTAAGTAAAGAAAAGGGAAAATCCCGAAGACCCTGAATTATAAACGTATACTGTTCAAAACTTAAATATTGAGATGCTATGTATATCAGAATCCAGTTGTGTCCTTTTCTCTTGCAATGTTGTTGGTACCAATCAATCAAATTATAGTTCACTACCATAAACCCTCTCCTTAGTCCTTAATCCATTTCTTTCTTTCTTAATGGGACGTTGATATATAAAAACCTTCAAATTCCCAAAAGACTTCTTCTTCGAGAAGAAAAAACCTGGGACCAAAGCAAAAACACCTTGAACCCCTCCTGATGGTGTGTAACTCCAGCTGAATTTTTTTGTGTTTTCCTATATTTAAACATGAAACTATCATGTTCATGCGAAAAAAGAGATAATCCAATATCTGTCCATAATAGTTTTATACAGTGCAAACATCATATGGAACCAGCTATCGCAACATGTTCATATGTTCAAAAGAATATTCATACAATCGATTATTATGAAAACAACATATAAAAACGAACATAAATTCAAACAAGTAAATCACAAAATAGGAACTTACTTTCAAAAAATTGGAACTAAGCTTTCAACATAATCCTTCGCAGATTCCCAACATACCCAATTTGTGATTCTTCTATCATAAGTAATAGTTCTACTTGGAGTAATTTTTGTTCTCTGCACTCTATTATCTTTCCAATGATAGATAATTGCTTCAAATTCTTGACTGCTTTTAAGTATCAATGTATCACCATCTTTAGAAAGAAACAATGGCACCAATCGAAAATAAGTGTCAAAAATGTCATAATCTATTTGAAGATTTTTGTAACTAATTTTAAGGAATTGAGACCAAGAGTCTTCAACCCCAAATTTCTTCATCTGCCATATAACCAAATCAGTTTCCTTGTAAGAATAAGAAAAACAAAGGCAGCCCCCCAACACACCAACAGTTGGTGCAGATGGCACTTCTTCAAAACTACGAGGCAACAGATATTGATTGTATGTCTCCGTCCCTAAATCAAGAGAAACGATAACAAAATGTTCAACTCTAATATTCTTATTCTTAATATTCTTAACACGATAGGGATGGTCGTTGTGAATAGCCAACCAGTTAAAAGTGCCACATAAGTAAACACCATCACACACACGATGTTCACTATGATCACAATAGTCCAAACGAAGAGGAACAGCAGGGAAAAATGCAATATCTCTCCAAACATGGTCACCCGAACTTCGAATCTTTATATTTCTATTTCCTGTTAGTCCATTGTAACGGAACGCAACCACCTTATAAGTATCAGTTGACTTGTCAAAACCAAATTTGAAGTTGAAATCGCCTCCATACCGTGAAAGTGGTCCATAAAAATACCCAAATTTTTCCGATGGTGTTGTCCTGATCGATGGGTTCCAAACACAGAACCAATACTCTCTACGCCAATTCTCTTGATACCCATTATGGGTTAAGGAAGTCTCAGCCAAACAGATCAATCCATTGCATGAACCAATTATACGAGAGCATATGTCGTTGTTCACATGATAGTAAGTGACACGATAGTAAGGATCGTCTAAAAGAAGGGAGAATGACGGGTTATCTAGTAAACGACTTATAGGATATGGAACGAGATTGTAATCCCTCTCAGATTCATCGTCACTGCCATAGAGTGACTCTCCGGGGATAAATTTTTCGTGCCCCGTGATTAGGGTGAAGTGAGGATTTTGTACTGCTGATCTCTTGAGGTGCAACTTCACGAACGTGGGATCGGAGAGGAGTATTTTCCAAGACTTACTAACACTTATAAATCGAAGAAGAGGTTTCACCGGAAGAAAGGAAAGTACCTCAGCGATGAGATCATCGGGGAGGAACACCAACGATGGAGTCATTGCAGGCAGACTCATTGAAGTGGCTGATTGAATATTCTTATTCTTAAGCTACAGAGAAACGTGAGATTAATTAATGTATTTAATGTATATACAAGAGGAACATAACATGAGGTTACAGACAGAGTTTGTTACCTTCCTCAAAAAAATAAAAAGACAGAGTTCGTTACCTAGAAAAAATCAATTTCCAAAACGGTGAAGGTGTAACAAAACGAGTTTGTTACCAATTTCATGCTTGCAAACCGCTTTTTAATGCGTTGGCAAAATCAATCAAATAAGGATATACTGTGTATCTATCCAGTCATATACATAAACAAATATTAATTTCTTTTTCTCAATTTGACATTTTAGTTAAGTTACCCAACATGGACCTTCGATTTTTTGTGGGTTAACCTTCCTCCGTGTAATATTAATTTCGTCTTTGTCAAACAACTAAAAAAAGTTTAGATTTTCCCTAAAAAAAAAAAGTTTAGAGTTTGTCTTTGTTATTTCAGATTCTTCTATTTTTTTTTCCCTTATATTTAAACATACCAGCAAGAATCTTCCACAATGTCACGCTGACTGTGTAAAAGTGTATTTCTTTATTTATTTATTTTTCATTTTTTACTTTATTTAGTCACCTGACACATGACTTATTTATGAATTAAAAATAGATAAAAATCTGAAACATTAAAATAATTTTCATTCCCTTCGTCTTCTTCTTCTACCTTTCAACAACCTCCATTGAAGAACTCGTATCATTTTCTTCAATCTAGAAATTCTTCAACACACAACAAAAACACTACAATTTAAGGGGAAAGTCGGATTGCTTGAGCATTGAACAACAAAACCTTAAATCAACACCTTAAGCATATGTTGATCAATCTCCTTAAGAAATCCAACTCTTTCAATTCACACATTCAAAACCAAAAATCAAAATAGCAAGAATCTCAATTCTCATTCTCAAAGTTCATAATCCTTAAATCTAACAACAAAATTGTTAGTTCAAATATCAAGTCAACTAAAATTTCAAGCTTTAAACTCACCACCGAAACAACAACAAAAAAATTTAAAATAAAATCATATTCAAATTCTGATTCAAACTCATCATTGTCTCTTATGTGAAGAAGATTTCCTTCTTAAAACTTGGCTGAGTTTTGATGATAACAAACTCACATCACAAAAGAAGAAAATTTATGGAGACACAAGATGAGAAACAAGATTGTTGTAAATAGCTGCTAAAAATACCTTCAAATGGAGACAAAATTGCAGACAATGACTCTTTGTGTGATGCTCGAAAGCTATCCGTGTTGCCAGCCAAAACTAATGGATATGTCAATTGTTGTAGATAGATGCTATGAAGCCCTGCAAAACAAAAAAAACAGTGAGATGATCTGAGACGTGCTGAACGCACTGTCCTCAAGGATTTTCCGCGTGTAGACCGCTAACCCTTCCAGGATAAAACAGACCCTTCCCGGCAAGCCGAGGATTCAGAACTGACAAGAGATAATATGTGATAGGAAGTGTAACACAGAAAATTGTGAGAGTGAGTGAGGTTTTAGTTTTCAGGTTTTCTATCGTATTGATCAAAGCAATATACATATAAAGGCCAATTCAAAAGTGACCGTTCAGCACAATAAAATGTGGGAGTATAAATCAGTTTCTTGAAGCCCACTTATGGCATAAATATAGGGATATTATTATGCTAATTTGTTGTGCACGTTTGAGAAAAAGTCAAATAGTTGTTAACATTAAGCCAACATATTCCATAGTAGGACAGCTATATAAAAACCTGTATGTATATTGCTTTGATGACTTGAATATCAGCTAAAATATTTTCACTTAAAATAAGGAATATATGATATAATTGAAAACTTTTGAAATATAAATAATATTTACAACATATGAAGATAAAGAATTTTAAATTGTATAGTGTGAATCATTGTAAGTATGGTCTTTATCTTTGATTTATCCCTTTCAACATCTATATAACTTCGAATGCTAAGGAATTTAGTTGAACTTATCACAAATCATTTTCTAAGTTAAACAAAAGTGTCCATGTAAAGCAAGCCTTTAAACTTATGAAAAATAGATTTTTAAGATATGGTCACTGATTACCTGTTGTGAGTCTGGGGAGCCCCGGGAGCGGCAATGGGCTTAACGTCCAGGACCATAAGAGACTTGAACACCACACTCTTGCCCAAAACCTTAAGCCAATTGGTTTATGGGTTCCCTCTCTTATATATCCTTGTTTTCTCCATTCATAGTAGATGTGGGACATAACCACTCACACTTGATTACCCAACAATCTCCCCCTCAAGTGTGAATCACCCACATCACTAGCCTGATCCACACTAGGATCCCACTCCCCCTCCCGCTCCCCGCCGAGCCTAACCAGGCTTTGATACCACTGTTGGGAGTCCGGGGAGCCCCGAGAGCGGCAATGGGCCAAACGTCCAGGACCATAAGAGACTTGAACACCACACAAGCGTGATCCTAGTGTGGATCAGGCTAGTGATGTGGGTGATTCACACTTGAGGGGGAGATTGTTGGGTAATCAAGTGTGGGTGATTATGTCCCACATCGACTAGGAATGGAGGAAATAAAGGATATATAAGAGAGAGAGAGCCCATAAACCCATTGCCTTAAGGGTTTGGGTAAGAGTGTCACTACAAGAAAAAGAGCATTTTGCGACACGAACTTTGCGACCCTTGCTCTGAACTGTTGCAAAATATACTTTTGCGACTGTTAGTGCGGCTGGTAGGCTAAACTGTCGCAGGTTTTTTGCCTTTTTTTCAAACGCGCTTTGACATTAAAGGTTTTTGCCCAAATATTTTATCAGTCCCGCTTTTTAATTTCAGTCTCCCTCTCAAAACTCAAAACCCTAAAAGCCAATTTTAGTCTCATTTTCACTTTCCCCTAATCTGAAACCCAATCTTACACCAAGGCTTGCTCATTCTCACTAACTCTCTCACTCGAAGCTTTCCCTCAATCTGAATCGAAGCTTTTCCTTTTTTCATTCTCAATCGAAGCTTTCACTCAATCACCACTTTCACATCTTCCACCTCAATTGGTTTTCTTTCTCCATTCTCAATTGAAGCTTTGTTCCAGATTCTATCACCTCCTCCACCTCTTCGTTTTAGATTCAATCACTCCTAGGTTATGATGTTTGGTTCCTCACTATTCCTTTCTCCACCTCTTCCATTTTCCAGGTTATAATTTCAGTCCCAGTTCACCACTTCTTCCTTTTCAATTATAATTTTTTTTGTTTATTTAAGAATTTTATTTTTAAATTTTTTTGCTTTTCTGTTAATTTGATTGTTTTTTTTGGTTAATTTCCTTGTTTATTTCAGTTACTGCATTTGGTTTTCGCGGTCGGGTGTTGCCGTCGTCCACACTTCAGTTCTCTTACTGCATTACTGCACCCACTAAGGTAAACCCTTCTCTTGACACTTAGTTGTGATTTTGATAAATTTTGCTGATTTTTAAATTGAATACTTGTAATGTTAGGTTTTAGAATTGAAATGTTAGTGTGTTTGTTAATGAAGATTCTGATATGTTGTTGTTGTTTGATACTTTGACCCTGTTAATGATTTTTTTTTTTGTGGATTTAATTTTGGTACTAAG
>Ga0315914_1007683_pt1 | contig 14814 bp, 7 predicted proteins | sample MpolenodulesMG_FD_203920 | JGI IMG/M metagenome (GOLD analysis project Ga0315914, IMG submission 203920) | Medicago polymorpha root nodule microbial communities from Los Angeles, California, United States - elongated nodules | ecosystem: Host-associated > Plants > Roots > Nodule | place: USA... | reverse complement strand
CCATAAGTTTAGAACGATATCGATTGTTGAACGACCAGAATATCACACTAGCCCATGTGGAGACGATACACAAAAATACTTACTTTTGATACTACATCACTATCATCTTGCAATTTCGGAGGCTTTTATCTGGAATTGCAGGTTCTTAACTTGGATGTATCTCGAATTCAGCTAACGTTTTTCTTTTGTTCGTTGTTCGCAGTATTTTTTTTTTTGCTTTTGAAGGTTTGGTGGTTTTGGGTGTTCCGATTATATATGATGTCTTGCATTTGTCTCTTTGTCCCTTGCTCTGTGTGTCTTAATTACACAGGTTTGATGTTAATATATCACTGATTAAGAAAAAAAAAGCTACAAAATCAATGTTTAGATCATCAACATTGTAGATATGAAGGTATGAAAATTATAGTCACTTTTATTATGTATGTTATTTGTAGGTGTTTTGTCGTTTTATATCATTAACTTGAATGTTTTCAATTTGTTCCTAGATTCATAGTTTTTTTTTACAGATGTTGAATTTATGTTTTGTTTTTATTTACTCAACCAGGCGTTGATTTTCTAAAGTCATGTAATTAGTGTCTTTTATGCTTAAATGGATTGTGCGTGTGTAATCTCTAGCTCATTTGAGTGGTGCGAGGATTTGGAAATTTCCATCAAGTGATTAGGTGTATCTAAAAAAATTAGTTAGAAAATAATCCTTGTTATGTGTCTAATAGATTGTCGAACGAAAATTAATCATTATTAAAATTTGATGGATATTTATATCTAATAAATAGAATAAGAAATTAAGATATTTTTATTTGTAGTGTATCATATGCACTTATCGTTTCTAAAAAAAGTAATGAGCAAATAATGTTTGTTTGCCATTTAGCAAGGAAACAGTTGTCCACTAAAATGATTAAAATTAAAGGAAGTGATATGTCTTTCTATCTTTATAGAAGAAAAAAAAATAAAGAAAGGTGACCACTATGGTGAGCAGAAGTGTTCATAACTAGAATGGGCCTTCAATGGAAGGCTGAAATATGTGAAGCATAATATGTTGTTTTAGGTAAGTAGTCTTTTTTATTTTGGCATACAATGATCTATTTTAACATCTTAATACCTCTACTTAGGTCACAATCCTGCATTTCAAGATCAGCATAAAGTAGTCTTGTTGTAACTATATATTTTTAAGGGAAAAACTTAGGTACAATTTCCTACGTGTTTTTGGTATGATTCTTAACTAAATTCACCATGATTTTCTTAAATCCATAATTTTCTCAAAGTTTGTTATATCAAAAAAAGATGTATTTTTACTTAAGAACCATGCGAAAAGCACCTAGAGAATCGTACCTAAGTTTTGTCCTATTTTTAATTATGAATTTAGTTGGACCGATGTTTTATTTTAGAGGGTACTTATTTGTTCTTGTTTTCGTAAATCAAAATTTACAACACTCGTACTAAACAACGACCACACCACATGTGAACTTCAACCATTCGATATGAGTGATGTTATTTAAAGTGAATTCCTTGTTGTGAAATTCCAAAAAGCTTACGTGTTTGATTTAGAAAATACAAGAACGGTTGCAATTCATGGTTTTGTGGTTAAAACGTGGGTCAGAGGGTGATAAGTAGCCACAGAGATATTCGCTATGCATTCGCGAAAGAAATATTTGCTGTATTTATCATTTTTTCCCTTTCCATAAAGAATTATAAAATAGAAAATTATCAACTAATATTAATATATTTGCCAGTGTTAAATTTGTACAATCTGATTTCAATCAAAGGATCTATAATTCACTCTGCACCATTCTCCCGATTACACGAAATCCTGATCAAAGATCCATTGATTTGGTTACTGTAATCATGATTAAATATTTTATTTTCCTTGCTCACTTATTTTCATACATCACTTAGTGGTTTAGTAGCTGCAATACAAAAAGTGGGACCAAATAAGTCCACTAACTAGCAGCCAATAAGGCAAAGAACTTCTCACTACATCATTTTTATTTGAGGGAATCTCACTACAACATATTTATTCTTCTTATAGTCAATGTGTATAAAGTAAGCTTTCATATCATATCATTGATAAATATAAAAACTCCACCAATGAGCCAAAAGCCATTTACGATTAAGACTTGCCGGTTCTTTCCTTGCCGTAAGCGTCCACATATATATATGAATTGATACGACCTGTCAAGTTTAAAGAATAGTGTTATTTATGAAAGAAATTAACATATTGTAAACCATATTATATAAATTATAGTATTTGATTAGAAGTTTTTTAAAATTTAGAGAAAAACAAAAACAAATGTGCACCACAAAGTTTTAAAAAAATTAGACTGAAACTCTAAGATTAATATGTGATAATCATGTTAGTTTTTTATTGATTAATATATCAAGGACTAATTACACATAAATATGTGATAATGTATTATAAAGTTTACTCAATCATAGTTCATTTCATATATATGATGGAGAAGATTTACAGTTGATATAAGTAATTTACAAAAAAATAAAATAAATATTTATAATAAATGTATGTATGCGTGTGAATGTATATACACACATATGAGAGGTCCCCTTGTTTGCGTGGAGGTTGTTACAAAATTGATTATTAATACAAGACAATTTGATTCGTCGTGGATGTAATATCAGGTTAATTTAGGTTTGTGCGTGAGTGGGTGTGGGCAGGAGGAAAGTGTAGACCATCTTTTTGTGGGTTGTGGAGTCTTGAGGCACTATGATCTCTTCTTCGTTAATGGTTGATCATTTGTTTCGCAGACAAACTTCACATATTTATTACTTTAAACATTTTGAAATTTTAGAAGGTTGATTCTACGAAGAGTAGTTGTTCACTTCATTTGACTGGTTAACTAGTGTTTTATTACGGAAGGAAAAAATTGTCGCATTTTTCGTCAAAAGGAAATGTCTATTAAGTAATGGATAAATCCACTTCATTGTTTTACCATGTAATTTAGGTAGTGCTCCACTCTTAGTTAACGGTTCTCTTTTTTCTTAATCTTGCTTCTAAATCACTTTGATAGTCTTAACCTAATACGGACACCATTTATGTATCATTGGAATACCAATGTTATATAACATTGGCTAATGAAGGTGTGTCACATAAGAATGTCTAAAGAGGAAAGAGAAAAAATATGCATGTGAAGTGCTATGTGGTGCACCTTCATTGGCCAATGTTATATAACATTGATATCCTAATGGTACACAATTGGTGTCCAACCTAACACTTCTTGTGTGGGGTGGCTCTCTTTACAATTAATTTTATTCATTTTAACTTCTTAAAAAAGTTAACAATATATTAAATGGAAATTGTATAAAAAATAATTACAAGGGAAATTGCATAAAAATTGTATAAGTTAAACGTAATATTTTCATTTATTTTTGAAGTTATTATTTTATAAATAAAACGAAAAATAATATGTTAATGAATATGTGTGTGTGTGTGTGTGGGGTTTCTACCAAGACTAAATTGATCTATTAACTTTACTCCAAAATATAATTGTTTATTAAGGAAGATATTTTACTAATTTATACTATTTACGAAATATATGCTTCGTAAGCAGAACAGAAAACCTGGGGTAGGAAACGTTTAGGATCGTTGTTTTTCAAAACATAGTACTTAATTATTTAACCAAAAATCAATAATTAAATAAGTAATCATGACATTTTTTTTTTCTCTTCAACGGGACGTAAAATGACAGTTTTTTTTGTTAAGGACTACAAATGACAGTTGCTTGATAGCAAAAACAATGATAACTCAATGCCGACCTAAAGAAAGGACTAAACTAAGTTTTTGAGAGGGGGCTGTTCTGCAACTTTGATAAATTATTTCAATTAATTACAACAAATTTAAGTTTTTTTTCCTCAAAAAAACAAATTTAAGTTTTTTTTTTGAGGTATCGAAAATTTAAGCTTAACTATCAAATTTTAATAATCAATTTATTTTTATTTAAGTATATGATAAAATATTACAAGACGTTGACAATTTTTTCAGCAAAAATTTCCTTTTTTTTATAATTATAAACAATTCATTATATTATTGATTCAATATATTCATTTTACATAGAATGTAAAAGTAATTATAATCTTTTTTTTTTGTAAAGGCCGAGAAAACAATAAGCTGGAGAGGTCTGAATTAAACAATTAATACAAGAGAATGTTCAATACAGATGATGACATTTCATCTTACGTTATTTTTAACATATTTTTCAATTATTTTATCAATCATTTGAGTCAATAAATAGGAGTTTTAGAGACAGTTGTTTATGATTTAAGGGACGGTTTGTAATGTTTTCAATTGATTTAAATCATGTTTATTCCTTAAACCAGATAATTTCGTAAGTGTTTTGAGTCTTTTAGTGAAAGTTTTGGAAAACATGGAATGAAGTTCGAGAAGCATATATGAAGACATTACAAGTTAGAAAAATTATATCTCAAGTCCCAAGACCGAATTGGAGAAGGAACAAACTCTAAAAGACAAAGAAAAATGCAAAAACAGCACAAGAGGCTAAGGCCACATGCCCCATACGTGTAGGGCAAAGAGCTTTTTGCTCTCGGTGTGCTGGCACAGGCTTCACACCTAGCCCCACGCCCGACATGCATGTTGTTCCGAGAAAATACAGTTTTTTGTTGTATTTTCTTTGCGGGTTTGGGGAAAAAGCGCAGTTTTTCAACCCAAACCCACCTGGAAATATATCTATAAATACAACTCTCATCTTTCACAAATATTCATCTAAAACTCGGTTTAAGAGGAATGCAATTGCTAAGAGCATCAAGATGAGTCCCTCTCCTCAACCTTTGTTCTTAAAGTATGTTTTATTTTCTTTTGTATCATGTCTTCTTATTGGGAAAAATCCAAGTCTCATATTGGACAAAAGAGAGTTTGAACATGTGTTTATAAGTGGGGGCAATCCTCACCTCAAAAGACGTTAGTTTTTGTTTTTGTTTTTGTTTTTTAACTTACACTTAACAGAATGATCAATAACAAAACTTTTACAAAGTGCAGGGACCAATGCCAAAAAAAAAGTGCAGGGACCAATACCAAAATATGGTGAAAGTGCAGGGACCAATGACATATTTAAGCTTTAATATTATTACTTGACGACAAGTTCAGTACATTTGCTAAACCGATCAATAATAGACTAGCTTATCAACCATTTTCGATTTTTTTACCAAATAAAGCTCGTGTGAGGTTTATTTCCAATGTGTAAGATCCACGTTAATTTAATCTAATAAAAATACACAGAACTATTACATGGATTGTCTTTAAAATAATAAAAATTAAAATATAGTTTTATTTTTACGTTTAAATAAAATATAGTTCACGTATCTTCCTTCATTGATTTTTTTTTTTTAGTAATTTTAAAGAGGCACAGCATAAGGACTTTTCAGGAGCTAGGTCACTCATACTTACCTTCCTTCATTGATGTGAAGTCCTCTATTTTTATTTTCTTGGTAAAATAAGTTCCATATATTGTTTTAGAGGGAATAAGTCTCCTATCTTCCCCTAAAAAAAGTTATATATCTACATGCTCTCATCATTTTTTGTTAATAAAATAAACGTGTCCTTTCCTCAACCACGAAAAAACTACACATGCACATAAGTGATTACATTTTGTTAGTTTTAGCAAAATAATAATTAAAATAAATAACAATACGATTCTTAGTCCAATATAAAACGGCTGATAATTTTTGATTCCCTACCTACTAGTGACAAATTAGCCAGGTCAAGTAAAATATGAATCAACATTTAGTATTGCTAATTAACTAATGTTGTTTCAACAAGGTTTAATGTCTTCATCAAGGAAAATAAAGGTTTAATAATGTCGTTTGTCAATTGTCATTGGAAGATATTAGTTGTTTTAGGCTACATTTCAACATCAAAGGTAAAAATATCTGCAATAAAGAAAGTGGAATTAGCACTAAGTTAGATTAAGAAAGAATAAAATAAGGGCAAATGAGATTTCATTATTGCGAGGTGAAGTGTAGCCTGTCATGTTGCTTGGAATGATTCAATTATAAGTCTTAATAAAGTTAAGCCAATAAAAAGATATTATTGGATGCACTCAACCATCAAGAATTGAGTATTAGATTTTATCCATTGTCAATGTCATTACTTTAATCGCCTAGCTTCATTATGGACAAGAAGACGAGAATTAGTAGAGCAATTTTATGCAAACAAGGCACATCTAATAAGTAAAACAACATTTGTCAAAAAAATATCAAAAACAACAAAATGGAAACAAGAAGGGTCATGTGACCTTTTGATTGAGATTGAGCCATACAATAGTTAGACTTAGGATGGGATAAGAACTACCGGTGTTCTATTCTCTTGTGTTTCCTCTTGTGTTTCCTATTTTTGTGCAGTACATAGAAGTTGTAGCAAGCTATTGCAAAAAATCAACTCTCATATTGTTGTTAGAAGAAGAAAAAAAGCAAATAGAGAAATTTTTTATTTATTAAAAGTCCCATGAATGACCAATTTACGACCGTCCTTGAAGGAATTTCAAATCCGCTTATAAAAGTTAAACAAATAATATTTGGTGTGAATTGAGTATCTTCTGTGCACAAGTGTAGGAACATATCTCTCAAGTCGGATAATACCATAATGAATGAAATTTTTTCTTTAAAATATTTAACATTCTTGCATTCTCATACTTAAAAGTACCATAAAACATAAGATATTTATCACCAACTTATAAACCACTTTTGTAAAGTTAAAACTAAAGATATTATTTAGTAAAATAAAAAAAATCAAAGATATTATCAAAGTCTATCTATTCTGTATAAAAAATAAAAAAAAATTAAAGTCTATCTATTCATACACCAAGACTAATAGGTGGTATATTGGAAGAAAACAATGTCTCACATAAGATAGAAATAATGCATAAATAGATTAGTAAGTAATGATCTTCTAAGATAACTAGTGTGTTAACCCGTACAATGCATGGGTGAACGAGTTATTATTTCTTATTTCTAAAAAATATACTCTCTACATTTTAAAATATATGTCATATTTCTTTAATGTGCATTATTGATATGATTTACTTTGATTATAATTCTTAACTAATATATAAATAGAATTGTTAATATATAAGATGTTGTTGAATTTGTCTCGATAAATATTTTCAAATTATTAAATTTTTATAATTTTTTATTTTAGATAATTAAAAATATTAATAGTCAAAGTTGTGCATTGACATGTGTGAAGTAGTTGGTGCGACGTGTATTTTGAGACGGAAAAACTGTAATTTTTTTTGGCAAGTAGCGTTGCAACTAGATTCACACACATTATGTGAAAAGAAACGGGAAATACGGGATATGAACTCTAGCCCCTACACATAATGTCATTGGTAGCTACCAACTGAGTTACACTTACGATACTATTTTTTATATTTTATTTATTGATAAAAATTATTTATCACGTGTTTCTCAAGTATGTCCGCGTTTTTTTTCCCTAAAAAAAAAGAAATTTCCAAATTTTTTATCTTTATTAGTGCTAGACATGTGTCCCGTATTTTTTTTTTTGGGTACAAATGTCATGTGTTTTTATGCATGGGTGAAAAATATATTTTCATTATTTTTGTATATTTATCAACAAATGTTTGCCTTTTTTTTTTATGTATCAAGTACAATTACTTCTATTAGTGAAAAATATATGAGCCATAATTTTTTATGTACAATAATAAATATTTGTCCTAAGTTTTTTTTTTATATTTATAATGAAATATATATGTTATTTGTTTATTATTGAAAAATATTTGTCTCATTTTTTATATATTTATCGGTGATAAAAAAAAACCTCATAAAAAACTATGATAAATACTTATCCTATAGTTTGTATGTATCAGTTACAAATATTTTTCCTGTATTTTTAAATTTTTGCCCATTGTTTTCATAATATCTATCAATTATTCATAGAGAAGAGAACTCATGTGCATATAGGTTAACTAACATTGGTTTAACACTTTATTCTTTTGTTTGTTCCCTTCTTTTCCTAATAGCATTAAGAGAGTTATCTCATAATTAAAAACTTCTCTCTCTAAAACTTTAAACAAACTGCCTTTTCTCTTTCTTCTCCCTAGATCCAACTCTATAGGTTAGAGATGTAAATCTCTTGAACGGTGGTGAAACATGCAACAGCCTTCCTCCACACCCCCATTTCGCCCTTTCCTTTTTGGAGCTTACCCTTTTCCGTCGTTCACCGTCACATTTCTCGCCCTTTTCCATTGTCATCTTGTTTGTTTATCACTGTTGCTTCTTCATGTTCTTCACAATCTTTTGGGTTATCTCCAAAGTTTTGGGTTTCTTTGTCTTTTTGTTAGCCGTCGTCGTTTGGGCTCTACGCGCCTGTGAAGCTCACCTGTGTCGCCTCCTCCGTTTCTGTTCGCGGTGGGTTGTGGTTGTGGGTGTTGTTTTGCGGTCATTAGATGCTCTTGCTTTTGGTTGTTGTGCTGGTGTTCTGTTGTTGTTGAAATGGCGGTTTGTTTTCCGGTTGTGTTTTATTGTCTGTACGTTTTTTGTTTATTGTTTGTATTGTTCTGTTGTTATCTATTTGTACTGTTCTACTTGATCAGTGATTGTGGTGACTTCAGACCTTAAATGTTGCTTTGCAGTGTTACTTGTTCTTTTAACCCGAAAGGGTTTGGTTGGTTGATAACGCTTTGGACTCATCTCACGATCTGGGTTCCTATGCGTCTGATTGAAACCCGTTGTATTTGGCCGTATGAACTCTTTGATTCCATGATGTTCCAGATTTGTTGAAATCTGCAGGTTTCAAGGCTTCATGTCTACCACTACTCGGGTACCGGATTTTTATCTGTGTCGGTCATTGTGACTGTATCAGATTGTTAATGCTCGAAAGAGCTTGATGCTTGCTGACGTGTTCAGGGGGCTGTTGGCACTTGGATTTTGTTGCCGTGTTGACCGTCAATCCATTCGCCATATTGAAACCCTAATTTTTCTTTACAAATAGTCACTCTTCATTTTTTTTTTAACTTGGTTTCGCGCCCGTACGCGGGTTCGCTGGGTTGCACCTGTGATGCGTAAATTTTTGTTATAACAGATTAGGGTTGGTTCACTTGGTCTGATTTATCACGATGTATTCTCGTTTGGGTTGTACCCGGGTCAGGTCTATGTCCCCCGAGTCACTGTATCTCTTTTTTTATTTATAATATTTTTTCTTTTGCCTAAAAAAAAAATAATAACATTAATCTAGATTACATAAGAAATAAGTTAGACTTGCATAACTTTAGATTTATGTTTTTTTTTTTAAATGTGTTGCCTAATTCCCATTTTCTTTCTTCGTATTTTTTTTGTGTTAATGAATTTAGGTATGCATCCTGCATCACTATAGTTTTAAAAAATAATAATGTTTATCAATGACTAATATTTCACCTGCTTTTTAATTATCTAGTGATTAATAACCGGTTATCCTTCTCTCAAAAAAAAAAAAAAACCGGTTATCCTTCAAAGAAAATTATTTAGTGATTAATAGTTGTGCCATATTTGTTTTAATATTTATCACGGACAAATATTTGTCCCGTGTTTTTTATATATTAACGAAAAATAATAGTCTCGTATTTTTTCAGTGATATATATTGTTCCACATTTTTTTGTATATTAGGGGAAAATATTACACATGGGTTTTTTTATTTATCTATGACAAATATATGTCTCGTGTTTTTTTATGTATAAGAGAAAAATATTTGTCTTATTTTTTTATAATATTTATCAGTGATAAATATTTGTTTTGAATTTTTTTAAAGTAGTGGTAACAAATATTTCTCTTTTTTTATATTTATCAGAGATAAATATTTATCTATTTTTTTTTATGTATCAACAAAAAAAAATTGTCAAGGTTTTTATTTATTTATTAGTGACAAATATTTCTCTCATGTTTTTGTATATATTAGTGGTAAATATTTGTCCCGTGTTTATTATGTATCGTTTAGTAATATTTGTCACATATTTATGTATCAATTACTAATATTTGCCATGTGTGTTAGTGATAAGTATGTGTCCCAAATATTTTTTATATTTATCAATGACGAATGTTTCTCCCATGTTTTTTTTATGCATCAATGATATTTTTTTATGTATCAAAGATAAATATGTGTCACGTACTTTTTAATATTTATTAGTGAAAAATATATGTCTATTTATTTTTATATATCAATTACAAATATTTCTCTTGTATTTTTTTATTTATAATTTTCTGTAATAAATGTTAATTGCATATTTTATTTATGTATTGGTGACAAATAGTTGTCTAGTATTTTATTTTATATTTATCGGCAACAAATATTTGTATCATATATTAGTAAAATTCATTGTTTAAAAGTGATTATTAAGCGGAGTAACTTATCTTAGATTTTTATTTGTGGATTAAATGTATCTTAATTTATTTTTATTTTGAATAACTGGTTTAAAAAATTGAAATTCAAAGTTTGTTAGTATTCATTTTTGAATGAAATCATTATAATTATTTATTTAAGAGAAATGGAAGTAACGTGAATCAATGAAATAAATCTATTGTAAGTCAACATTTACTTGTTTGTTAATTTGAATTTACAAAGTGCAATTAATGTTATGTAAATTTTCCTAATAATCTGACAACTCATTATTCTTTTATATTTTTGACGATTTTTTTTATATATCAAATATTTTCTTATATTTTATAATTCTCTCTAATATTTTCTTAATAAACTCACAAATTGTACTTGATAGTGAAAATTGTAATGTGATTTTTTGTTTATGTTTTATTGTGATGTAAATGTCAATTTTAAAGCAATATTAATGTGAATTTATTAACAATTGGTCAACGCAATTTAAATGTCTTGCTATAAGAACAAACTCACTTGAATTTCATGTAACAAAAAAATTCCTTGGACCGCTTTGCACAAAATGAGGACACGTGACTTTTGCTATGAAAGAAAACAATAGTATGACATGTGGATTGACCATTTCTAACATGTTAAAATATATGTATAGGAGATAGGAGATTTTGGGAGGACAAATTAGGTAAAAACAAATCTAAGAGAAGACTACAGCCTATCAATTAACCGCAACAATCCAAATAAACTATATTTAAAACTTCCCTTTTTATTGTTTGTCAATTTTAAGGAGGGGAAGGGAAGGAAAGGGAGAAAGGAGGAAAAACCTTCCCCTTGTTTGGGAGTAAAAGAAACCAACAAGAAAAGGAGATGGAAGACTTATGTTATAATTTTACTATTTTACCCTTTTTTTCTCTTACAATGAATACATTGTGTTATACATTGTAATTTATCTTGAAATTTATTCAAAACAACTTATCTCATAAAAAACAAATTATTAGGTCTATTTTTTTAAAAAAAAACAGCTTATTTATAAATAAATAAAAAAGCTTATTACGATGTCTTTTTAAAAAACAACTTATTCAAAACATCTTATTTATACAAAATAGTTTATTACCACCTCTTTTAAAAAAACGACTTACTCAAAACAGCTTATTTATGCAAAACAACTTATTACGAGTATAAAAATGTATTTTCTCATTATTTCTTGGTTTTTCCTTGGATAACTTGTAAAACAATTAACCAAAAAGTGCTCAATATGAATCATGAAATTAACACTTTGTAGCACTTATCGCACCACAAAATCCACATGAGGTGTTAAGCGATAACATTTCACTCAAATTGATTGTTCGCTTTTTCCATTAAAATCTAGCACTTATCACACCGCAAAATCCACATGAGGTGTTAAGCGATAACATTTCACTCAAATTGGTTGTTCGCTTTTTCCATTAAATAACGATGGAAAAATTTAAGATTCACTCAAATTAGCTTTGATAATAATAATAATAATAAAACAAATTATAAATCAATTGTTTTATTTGATTTAATTAAATTTGTAAATATTTCTTTTTGTTGTGCCACATGGCATGTAACGATTGGGCCATGTGGCACTCCGTTAATTTTAACTTTTTTTTAACAGCTAACTAACAGCGAGGACCAAAACCAAATTTTTTATAAAGTGTAAGGACTAAAATCAAACAAAAGAAAGTGCAGGGACCAAACTCAAAAAATGGTGTAACTGCAGAGACTAATGACACATTTAAGCCATCAAAATATAACCACGTTCTTCAATTTCCTTAAAAAACTACGTTCTTCAACTTGCCTCCTACTCCTTTAATCAAAATTTAAACTTTAACCATGACCTCAATCAATATTAGATTTACATTTTGTGACATAAATTTATAGAATTTCTACGCTTCATGGATACATTACTATAGGTTACAATATTTTGTTTAAAACAAAATTTAATTTTCAAATACATAGAAAGAGTAAGTGTGAATAATTGAGAAACTGTATAATTACCAAATTATACACGTAAAAGATTAAAACGACAATTAAATAGAAACATTTTTTTTGACTAAATTAAATATAAAAACATAAAATCAAACATCAAACAACATTTAAAAAGAAATGAAAGGAGTACTTGTTAGAGTATTATTTTTTTGATGTAACTTGTTAGAGTATTATAAATTTGAAATATCTAGTATACATTTAAAAAAAAACATGTACCCTAAAATTAGAATTTAAAGCACACACTTTGATGAAAATTTGTACGACCAACTTTAAGTTTATGGTACACTTATTTTTAAAAAAAGTAAAGTGAAATTTTAATGTTTACAATAGATTAAAAAGATGCATCCCTTCAAAATTTCAACAAAATACATCAATTTTTGTTGATCAAACTTTATGTTGGACCCTTCTTGAGTTTGGTCATCTAAAATTGAATGGAGATGATGTTGTGATTAATCATGAGATTTTGGCTAATAAGAGGATTATTGACTCCCTAACCTTGTCCATCAGCCTCATGGGAGGGTTATTGACTTTTCTAAAATTTGTGTTAGTTTTACTTATTAACAAGAAACAAAAGTCTTTTAAAGCTAGAAGATACGATGTTAGCTATGTAAAAAAATAGATTAAATTTAATTGATAAGTATTATTAAAAATATTAAAAACCAACAAATAATAGATTAATGCAATAATTTATAGAAATAAAAATATCAATAAGTATTAATATTTATGTATACCGTTTGGTTTGATTCGACTTTGAATTAAAGATAAAAATTCTGATCTGTTTCAAGCCGTGCTAACCAAACAACATCCAATAAATTTTGGTTTTGCATTCTAATTCTGATACCACATTTCTTCCACAACTGAATCCTAACATTTTGTAATTTCCGTTTCTACGAATGGTTTGTAAATACCGTTGGGGGTACTTTTTCTTAGAATTGGTGATTGAGTCTAACACAACTCCACAAAACCGGCTTGTGAGGTGGGGATTACCCCCACTTATAAATACATTGTCAGACCATCACCTATCCGATGTGAGACTCTTAACACTTTTGAAAATTCAAGGTGCTTGTGAGCAATCGTTAGGTATCAAAAGCAATTTTTATCGGGTAAGAAACACCCAAATGGATTTACAACGAATGGGATTGGCCCAGCCCATTTAAGAGTGATTTGATCTGAGGTGTTTGTTGGCTGAGTTCATCTTGTTTCTTCAAGGAAAGGAAAGATGTCGTCACTGGGAACTTCGAAGGGGATTCTAGAAATTGCAAAGTTTGGTGTATACGTTACTGTACCAATTGTTCTTATGTACGTTTATGCTAGCAACACCGACAACTCTCTCCACAAGTTCATCGGAAAAGTAATAACTATTCTCTTTCTTTATCTCTTTTTTATTAGGGGTTTTCCTTCATTGTTCTTTAGGTTATGTTTTTATTAGATTTAAGGATTTGGTTTGAATAAACTTCACTTCTGAAATTGGATCTCAATTAATTATATGGGTATATATCAATTTAGTACCCAAAACGTGGAATAGCAATATAGCAGTGTTGTCAAGTAGCAGATATAATATAGCATAGTGGAATTTGAGCAAACCACTATTTTCCGCAATGCAATTTAGTCGTTTAAATTGAATGCTATGAACATTACAATGACTCACAATGTTAAAATAGATACACAGAAAAAAGTGGACGAAGAATAAAAGCATAAAAAGGTTATTCAAAAATTTCCTTTGCGCAAAAGTAAAACATTTCAAATCGTTAATAGAATGAGGGAAGTCCAATAAAAATATACCTATTTCAGCTTGTTAGTTTGCGAATGAACATGGTAGCTATGTGGATGAAGATTAGACGATAAAGAAGTTTCCTTCTCTATGTTGGCCATAACTTCGTATGTTTGTTGAGCATAAGGATTAGATTCTTCATTTTCTTTGGAACATATTAAACTTGCCTTCGTTCCCTGTATTTGGAGCATTTCTATGTAAATCTAAGAAATCTAAAAAATTCTATCTTTTGCTCCAAATAACCAGGGAGCCAAGGCAAGTTTAATTTGTTCCAAAGAAAATGAAGAATCTAATCCTTATGCTCAACAAACATACGAAATTATGGCCAACACAGAGATGGAAACTTCTTTATCGTCTAATTTTCATCCACATAACTACCATGTTCATTCGCAAACTAACAGTGCTCAACCAACAAAATGTGAAGAAGCTGAAATATGTATATTTTTCTTGGACTTCCCTCATTCTATTAACGATTTGAAATGTTTTACTTTGCACAAAGATTTTTTTTTTAATAACCTTTTTATGCTTTTATTCTTCGTTCACTTTTTTCTGTGTATCTATTTTAACACTGTGACTCATTGTAATGTTCATAGCATTCAATAGCCAAGCAAATTCTGATCTCTACTCTTTTCCTAAGCTGCAATACCCTGTTTCTCAAAAGATTAAAATTCAACTATTCAACTCATAGGTTCTAAC
>Ga0315914_1007681_pt1 | contig 14816 bp, 7 predicted proteins | sample MpolenodulesMG_FD_203920 | JGI IMG/M metagenome (GOLD analysis project Ga0315914, IMG submission 203920) | Medicago polymorpha root nodule microbial communities from Los Angeles, California, United States - elongated nodules | ecosystem: Host-associated > Plants > Roots > Nodule | place: USA... | reverse complement strand
CCCCACACACACACACACCCACACACACACATATATATATTTATTTTTGGTCCAGTAGCTTAATGGCTGGAACTCATACCATTAAACATGGGATGTCTAGGGTTCGAACCTCAGCCCCGGCATAAATTATGCAATGTCTTTACCAACTGAGATAAGCTTATGGAGACTATATTTATTCATCTATTAAGATGTATAACGAATGTTAAAGACCGCACTGCCTGACTAAAGATATTGGATAGTTTTTTTTTTAAAAAAGGAAAAGAGTATGCTTATAGCATTTCATTAATAATAAGAGAGTTTATACAACGAGATACATGATAATAAATATTGGGAATAGCTGATAATGTGACAGCCCCAGCAAGGATGTGAGCTACCTCATTTGCTTGACTCCTGTTAAACTCGACCTTAGAGTTTGAGAAGTGTGTGTTGAAGAGACTCTGGCATGCTGAAATCACTTGGCCAAATTCTGTAACATCAATTTGACGATGGTTAAAGGCATCTGTTGTAATCTTTGAATCCAAGGTGAAATCGAGGTTGTCAAATTGCATGTCACTTAGCCATTGTAAAGCGTGGAATAAGCCTAAAGCTTCTCCTACGGCAACAGAACACATAGGAGAGATAGATACAGTTTTAGCCAGCACAAAGGTCCCTTCATCATCATAGATACATATACCAAATACCTGTTCTGTATAACTGATCCGAAAAGATATTGGATAGTTTTGTTGCGTCTATGACACATTCATGATATTGTTCTATTTAGTGGATGGCTATTTTTCACAAAATCAATTTTAAATAAAGCGACAAATATATCAAACTTAAATAAATGTAAATAACTTCCACACAAGTTGCCTCTAAAATCGTCTTATATGTGATAATTAGTGCGATAATTCTTAGATCATGTAGGGTCTTTGAGAAACACCTCAATTATCATTTGTTATGGACAAATAGATTCTGATAAGAGCTTATCATTTCATTCGTATTTATAACCAATCTTTGATTTGGTTTATTTACATATATTCTGATTTGATTTGTTCCATTGTACATAGACAGACAAAGATTATTAATCAATGGTTTTTGCCCCCTTAGCACAAGGGTCCATCTTGATACTATATCTGATCCTTATATCAAGATTTTTTCCACACATAACAACAATTTGTGACTCTATTTTTTTTTTTCTTCTCTTGCTCCTGCCAATTTTCACCGTAGATGTGGCTGGGGTGGAAATAGGTGAGGTTGGGCCGGACTTTATAAGATCTAAGTTTGACATACTTCAAAAATAAAAGGCTTAAGTCTGACCTATTGTCCATCACATACTCATTTTTAAGGTCTGATCTGACCTTTTTAAAGGTCTAATGAAGTTTGAAAGCCTATTTAAAAGCTTACTTTACACTAAGGTCTAACAACACTATAAACCTACTACTAAATAAGTCTAAACTTATGAAGGCCTAAAACACACGAATAGGTCTGGTACTAAATAACGAAATCTTACGAAAGTCTAATCACACCAATATATCTGCTACTAAATAACTAAATCATATGAAAAGTTTGAGTTTATGAAAAAAAAAACTTCTACAATATCAATAATAGAAGATATATTATATATAAAAAGTTTAATAGGCCGGCCTGACGAACTTAATAGAGTTTTTTTTGTAAGCCTTAGTCTGACCTATTTAAGTAAATATGCTTTATAAAAAGCTTAAGCTTAATCTTTTTATTAAACGAGTTGGACTGAGTTAGGCTTTAAATAGACTAGACCGTAAACCCTAGTCGAACGGTATCACATGTTTCCAACCTTAGATGTGGCATGAAAGTGAAGCATTGATGGATAATGGTGTGTGTAATTCAAACTCTATTGATCGGTTGCATATAGATATTTTTGAAGGTGAACTCTGATTTGTTTTGTTGGACATGAATGATAGTCAACATTCAATCATTTATGTTATGTCATTTATTGTATATTTAATTAGTATTTTAAAATGGATTTTAACTTTGAATTAATTTTATCTTTAGGGTACTAGAACTCAATAAAATTTGAAGCTAACACAAATTTTTTATTTTTGACAAAAGGGTACCACAAAATTTATCTTTTTTTAAAAAAATTATTTAATTTATATGCATTAAAGGTGTAAGGCTTATTATACCACGAATCAATCATAATATTTCAATCGTTAATTTCTTTTTTTAACTTTCATCATATCAAACTTAATAGTCATGCAAATAATGGTTCTGTGATTGATTAACAATACAAAAAAAAACCTTGAAAAAAACAATACAAAAAATTTACACTTTCGGTGAAACCAATATCATTTTATTCTTTATCTTTCTTTCCGATTATTTGCTATATTGATCTACGGCACAAGTTCTCACATATATGTATGAGTAATGATATTTGAACAATTATTTGGTGACAACTTTTGTGATAACCTACCTTTTCTCTCTTCTTATTGGTCAAAAATAATAGAGAGAAAAAGGAAGAGAGAGAATAAAAACATAATGTGAGTATGAAAGAGAAGGTTGTACAAAAGTTATCATAAAATGGATGTACAAATATCATTTCTCTATATGTATAAACTACTTGTTTCCTCTCAAAGAAAAAGTATAGACTACTTGTAAAATAGGAAATGAGTTTTTAGCAAGATAACCAACCTTCTTTGCTTATTGCATAGAAATGTTGATAGCTTGTATATTGATGTAGCATGTATCATTTGAGAATTGACTTTACAAAACGAATGAGAATAGATGAGATTCATTCTGCTACTAATGGTGAAGATGGGACAACTCAATAGTATCGTCTCTTCCCTTAGAGTTTGTACATCTAATGGTTACTGTCCCTACTTATTTCAACCCCCTCTCACCATACTCCAAGTGTATAGATGGGTATATTTTGAGATCAAGTTGATTTTTTTTTTGGATAAAAACAAAAGATGATTTTTTTATTTTATTATGATCTACGGATCAACCAGTTTAACTTGTAGACAAACGTAGACCAAATTCTAATCAATATATCACAACTCGATATATGTACAGATGGATTAGTCTGATCCGTTTAACGTACATGTTTATGTGAAAATGGCCAATAACGACCTAGAATTTTTCTCATATTTTTCACATATAAAATGTAAAATTTGGATTCTATAATCAATTTAAAAAGTTCACACATTGTTTTTTGTTTCAAAAAGTCCAACATTTTATATCCTATGGTTCTTTAACTTGAGGGAAATCAATTTGAAATACTATTGTGAACTGATGTAAAGAGTCTAGTGATGGGAAGTTATTCCTACCCTTTTTGACTGATTCCATTTTATTTTGCTTAACCACCTTTTCATACAGGTTAATAGTACCAAATCTAAAAGTAACTTATTTTAAGGAGATACCATTTTTTCTTCCCTAAAAGCATTCGACAATCGTTGTACTTCAAATTGATAAGTTACAGTAATTCATTGTTTATGGGCACATAACTTTCCTTAATTTTGTCTTTCATTCAATAACTTTGCTTAATTTTCCCCATTCCATTATACCTTTTTTATTCGTTTGAGATCAACACAATTATGGGGGTTTCACATGTCAATTTTTTTCCATTCCTTTATACTATTATTCCTAATTTTCAAAATAGATCCTCGCAATTATAAGTTTTCCTTACGATGCCACCTAGAAATATCGTAAAAGGAACACTTATAATTAGATGAGTAAAAAATTATGCGATAAAATTAATTTTTAATCTAATTATTTTGCAAAATTGATTTTAATTAAAAATGAGTTTAATGTAATTATTTAGGTTTGAATATTTTTATGTAAAAGTTAAATGAACAATTAATTCAATGCTAACAATCAATTGTAGAGAAAAAACGTCTCCATAAATTTAAAAGACATTACATAATGAGCAATGCTCAGCAGAACGGATAAATGGAAGACGGATTTTAACGAATATGTTAATGGATTGTTTTTAACCACATCAACCATGTATTCCATTAAGCAGCACTGTTGTATGATTATTATTTTTTATTAAAAATTAATATTAACCAGTCACCCCCATGTATTGGGGAAAGTGAGACTTTTATAATAATTGTAATATTAGTTAAGAAAACTATTATTCGTCAAATTTCGTACTCAATCTTCCGTACTAAATAGCAGCGCTGTTACATAATATACACAGGGTGAAAGTTCGAACCTAAACAAAAAAATAAAATAATTGTAGTCATTAAGCCAAAATTTTGTAGCTTCAAGATAAGAGTAGTTTGTGTTTGATTTCAGGTTAGGAGAATTAAAAATGATTAGCAACGCCTAAAATTAATAACATTGACATGTTTAAGTGTTGTGGATTAGAGTTGGATTTGCTTTAATTCTTTTTGAATCTATGATTTGTATGTTTTTACTCTATATAAATTTTACACTCAAATTTATTTTTCTTTTACGTGAATGTTAATAAACATAAACCCTTGAAAATTGAAAATTTTAAAGATTGGAGGATGTTAACCAGTGCGTCTGGGGTATTGGTTAAGCAATCAAATGAAATAAGATTTTAGTAAAAAATTGTGTAATAATTAGTTGGTCAAAAGTAACTGTTTATATTTCTAAGACAGTTTTTCCATTTTGGGATTCCTTAACCAGTACCCCGAGGACACTCGTTAACAAGACCCTTAAAGAATCAATTTATATATGACCAAAGACACATTTATATCTAGATGTCAAATCAAAAGATACAATAGAAGCACAAGACATGATTGCCCCGTTGCTTCTATTGTCGTTTTCAAAGATAATTTTTAGCCACCATATAACCAAACACACACTTAAATCTATACTCAAAATTAATTATATGCCTCTAAAAATCAATTTTACCTCTTTCAAAAGTATTACCAAAAAAATATTAATTTGCTTGTATTTAAATATGAAAATGTTAGTGGCGGATCCCTATTAAGTCTCGGGTGGACCACAGTCCACCTGATCAAAAAAATTTAACTTTTTTATAGGGAAATTGCTAAATTATCCTTAACTTCTAAATATAATTACCTTGCGGCCCAACCTCCTCTTCATCTTAATACACTTTACTCTCGCACTTTTAAGTCGCTCGAAACATTCGGATAATTATTTGGAATTTTTAAAGTATGTAATTTGATTTTTTTGATAATCAACTTTATGTTTAATGTTTATTAAAACTTAAATTTAAAGTGTGTGTGTTATAATTTATTTTTGTGGTCCATTCGAATTTCTTTTTGGCTCCTCTGCGGCTAATAAGTGTCTTTAGGCATTGTCTAAAACACTAAAAATCGTAACTTTTGCATACAAAATAATATAATTATTAGTTTAACAAATATTTGACTTGTATTAACAAAATAAAATTAGCTATATATGAGTTTTGTTAACGAGTTTCTCTAGGGCTCTCTTTAACATACTAAATTAAGTAATTATTCTTTAAAAATGTTAAAGTTTTCAATTTCCAATGCACTGTTACATAAACTTTCGTAAAAAATTACTCATTTAAAGTCCTTAACTAGTGCTCCGGACACTGGTTAACATTTTTCCTTATATATTCTTTAAGCAATGGACCGGTTAGCACGATGAGTAAGGACTAACTCTGCTGTGTATTGGCCACTGTGTTAATAAGTTAGATAGGAGTATATTATAGTTTTGTTCATATTTCGATTTTGCTCGTGTCACTGTATTGGGTCCTTCTGAAAGGAAAAATAATATTCATTGGCTCCTTAAAGGAACATGCACACTCCTCAGAAAGATTTGGTAACCTCCGTTGGTCATTGCAAGCAATAAAATATAAATTTTACCACTACGTGAGAATGTGACATTATTCGTGACCCTCGTGCATGCAATCTTAAACTATTCATTTTAGTATTACTCAAAACTCTAAATAATCACATCATCCTAAACTTCATTATAGTTAAGCAGTGTCGTAACGCTACCTACTCTACTCCCCTAAGATCCCATGGGGACCAGATCACAGTCAATTATGTTTTCTTAAAGAACGAAATAATTATTTGACTTTTTTTCTCTATGAGAGAGACCATTAGATCGTATTACATTCGAACACAACGATTAAAATTCAGAAAAATGTCAACAATTGTTCTTAAAGCCCTTGTTAACATGACTCACACTGAGGATCGTGAAAAATACAATGTCGGTGGAGAGTTTGTAACATGCAATCTAGTTAATAATCTAGTTTGTCCACCTAAAAATGCGTGAAGTCTTAATTTCTCACACTCTAATCCTAAGGTGATTGAAGAAGGAGACCATAGAAACACAAGACATTTTTTTTAAGATGTCAAAATGAAATATTTTATTACCACACATATTCTACCTAGCACATAACGTACCCGAGTAGAATGTAAAAGTTACAATATGAAACAATAGTTTAAATCCAAAAAGAATGAAAAAGAAAGCAGGAATTAGCCAAAACCTAAACATATAAGAGGGTTAAACCACCGATTATGATAATCAAAAGTAAAATTTAACTTTTTTGTCTTCGATTACCTAAAAGAAAGCTGCTTAATGTTATATATGAAAGTTGAAGTAGAAGCACAAGGTATGCATCCAAAGCTCAAAACAAATAATTTTATTCGACTTTGAAGCATAAATAATACATGCAAATATTTAGTTACCGTGTTATTTTTTATTTTTTTTAACATTGAATTAATAATGAAAAGCATAACTTGTCTTCTTCAGAAAATAGAAAAGGACAAAATTAAATTCTAAGTCACTTGATTGAAAATCTAGTGTACTTGTATTTATCACTATCTATCTAGAAAATGTACTGTTAATTAAAACGAATATAAATGAAAAAAATGTTGTATTATTATATCTTTGAACATGTCATTATCTAATTCTGGCCAATCTTGTTATGTGCAGAGGTAAATAAAAAGAAACAATACAAAAACACAATAAAACAATGGGGTGGTACCATTTTCACGGGACCTTTCTCGTGTATCGTAAAGGAAAATAGAAGCAAAATAGAAAGATATTGGCCTTATTGAACATCATAGGGCTGTATTGGTTTCAACTATTTTAACACAAATTTTTAGCTGTGGGGTATTGATGGGACTACCATATACCATACGTAGAAAAATGACTGTGACTTAAACTGGGCCAAACCTAGAAACATAAAATTGACAAGGGATACATGTTATCTTAACTTGTACTATCAAGTTGGTTGATTTGTCATCTCTAATCTATAGAATGATTTAGGTAAATTTTAGTAAATTAAACAAAATGCAAACGAGTGTTCGGGACGCTCTTTAAGCACCTTAAATAGTAAATTCTTATGAAAACTTGATTGATGACCCGTGCGTCGCATGAGTCTTATGAGCTGAAATATATTTGCTAATAGTAAAATGCAATGAATACTCGAAGAAAAAAAATTGCTAATAGTGAAATATATTTGCCAATAAAAAACTCTGAAAAAATTATTTTTTAATAGCTGAAATATATTTGCTAATAATGCAATTGATAACATAATATAAAATCATTTTGATTAACCACCTAAATGATTGTTTTTAAAAGCATGTTTGATTGCAATAGATTTTCAATTTAGTTTGTTGTTATTGAATGACATATGGCAGTATGACAATGGTTCATGTAGCAGCCACTGTTTTGTTCATTTTTTTGTTTGGAAATTGAACAAAAATCAATTTTATGTGATAGACATTTAAAACATTGAGCCCTGCGTTGGATTATAATTTTCAAAATCGTGAGCCACACAATCATGGATAATTTGAAATTTAAAATGAAAAGAATTAAAAGGTTAATGTGTCATGGTTAACAACAAACTTTAGTTAATGCCACCGAATTAATAAGGCTGGATTAAAAAAAAATTGAAATTCAAATTGGCATGAATTTGGGAGGGAAATATGTTAGGGTTAACATGTTTAGAGTTAATGCAGCATAATTAGAGGGAAATTATTAGGTTTAGGTGTTGCTTGACCTAATAACTTTTAAGAATAAGGGATAATGGATTTGTGTATTCAGTGCATTAAAATTGACTTGTTTGACTTTTTTAAAAAATAATTTCTTAATTTAGAATCCTTAAAGAGTATCCTATGAACACTCGACCGTTATAATAATCATTGCGATATACATAACCGAGGAACATGTCATTATCATTTTGCATGAAATTTTTCTTTTATGTTATTTTTCTCAAATAGTTGAATATTGAAGGGTACGTTATCATATTTATTAAAATAAATTTTGAAAGAACATTAAAAATTTTGATGGTAGACATGTCACGGATTGAACAAGTACACACGAATCTACAGCAATATAACTTAAGGAAACCCTTCACTTTTTCACCAACATAACCAGGCAGGTCCCCAAAATTCAATAATGGCAGAGCAGCAATTGTTTGCATTGGCAGCATCACTGTAGGGGCAATTTATAGGACAATTGTCCTTGAATCGTATGGTACATTATGGTGGTTCTGGTTCTATTGACTAGTAGCTTCATTGAGCAGTAATAACACATTTAAGGCCATTTTTATTTTGAATATTTGCCCTTTTACTATTTGTAAGTTGTATATTGCATACGGTAGAATACGGGCTAAATCACATTAGGACGCCACATTATTTACCAAAATCCAATTAAATACTGTGCCAAGGTTTTATGGTCAGAGACATATCCTTTATGACATCCACCTAATGACCTAAAGATATATTTAGGCAATGGTTCATTTAAGACATCTTAAAATTGTTCACTTGACTAGAAAAAGTCAATCCAGAGTTACAACCCGACCATATTTTTCATAAAAAAAGTTGATCATGAGTTATGTAGCAATCATGAGGGAAATTGAGATGTCTATTGAATAACCTTCTATTTAGATTGTTATTTGAGGCAAAATAAATGAAAATTGTTGTATGCACTTCAAACAAGGCTGAAACACACCAGAAAAAGACGTAAATGCCCATCGACAATTAACTGCCGCCGGTTAATATCCATCAGCAGTTAACTGCCGTCGGTTATATTAGTAAATTGCTAACATTTCCTAGCATTGAGTGAAGTGTGAACATCATTCTTTGAAATAAATAGTCATACGCTCATCTTATATCAAGCAATAAGAACTGAATTTTTTTGTGAAAACATGGTTGGTTCAATATCCTTGATATTGTTCCAGACACTCACGATTCTACTTGGTTAAGAATGGAAATAGTTCATGCCTAATAAGGCTCATATTAAAAAAAATAAAATAAAATTAAGACTCAGTGTAGCTAGAGAAATCAAGTTTTAGATTACTGAAAGGAAAGAGAGAAAAAAAAACAACTTTTAAACCTACCTACAGTTATCTGGTCTGGTCTGTGTGTTAAATTTTATTGCAATAATATATACTAAAATCATATAGCTAAAAAATTGTATACTTCTAAAACTGTCGAGTTTGACATATTTCCACCCTTACATATACCTATCATCAATGCAAATAAACATTAACTTGAACAGAAGCAACAAAGTAAAAAAAAAAAAAAAAACATCACTTTTATTAATTCTGCCAATGTGAATCATCATCTAATTGCATTTGGACCTGCTTATAATGTGGAACATTTGAATAATTGATAATGAAAAGGCTCTAATATTAACAATTATACATCTATAATGAAACAAATTTAACTCAAAATTACAAATGGAAAATTAGCTATTATCTATTTAGCTAGCTAAAAGAAATCCTGATACAAAAAAAATTGGTAAAATTATATTTGGTCTCTTATCAGTCAATGGACTGGATGTGGTAAGGAACTAGGAGGACCTGTACAGCAGCTGATTTTGAACCTTCTGAAACAGATTACTGATAATGGCAAGCACACAGAAAAAATAAAAAGAAGATATTTGACAGGAAATTTCCATCGAGCCCTTGGATGTAGTAAAAGACAGTAATCTCTGAAGTGAATCAGTTGGATCGTTTTACTGACGCCTTGTAACTTGCATCTACAAAAGCAAAGAAGAAATTAGAACCTTCAGCCATGAAAAATTCAAGCAAATAACCATAGAAAATGCTAAAATTGAAGATTGGCATTAAAAGCAATCATAAATTGTAGTTCAATGAAAACAAGCAGCCCATCTAATAATCAAGATTTGTTTACTCCATCAAATAGAAATGTTTTCAATCCTAATCTACAAGATGCGTCTGTGGTAATAGAATTCCATTTTTCTACATCTAAAGTAAGAATTGTACCTGAGAATCAGTGAAAAGTGTAATCAGAAAGATTCAAATCTGAACTACTTCCATGGCTGCGACAAGGAAACTGCGGGAGTTGATGCTTCCAATCCTTTTTTGCCGTGTATGGCAGACTCCAGCACATCATATTGATTAGTCACAGAATCATACAAGGCTTTTGAGTATGTTTCTTTAGCCTGCACCATACAGAATCCATGTTTCAATAATCAAATTAAAAAAGTCAAAAAATCTATGTATCCAACGGATAATAAACCATGTGTGGAAGAACTCTGTCTATTTTTTAAGTTCAGAACGACGAGGGAAAAACATTAGTAAGTTTGAGCATATGACCCAAGGATACTGAATACTGGACTAGAGTAAATCATTAACTACAGAGGTGGGACCATTATATTACAAATTTACAATATTAATCAATTTCTGTAACCAGCAAATGTTTGTAAATGTTAATACTCAGTTTCGGTAGAGGGTGCAAAGGTTCACATTTGGTACTGTTCTTTTTTGTGGAGTATCCAAATTTCTCATTCAAAGGCATACAGGGGAGGATCCAGCGGCAAAGCTAGAGTAATTTTTATGAGGGGGCCAAATACAAAGAATTTATTTTTAGGCAAAGAAAAATTTTCTTTTTTAAAATTTTATTTATTAAATCTAAAGGTTAAATATGTTTAATCTCTATAAAATTAGGTTTTAAGGAGACAAATATATTCATAATTGAATATTTGCTAAATAGACTACCAATTTATTTTTCAACGTCAACAATAAGCTATTTGTATTAAACAATTGTTGATTTTGTTTGACTATTGATAATTTTTATTGTTAAAAATGTTTTCACTATAGTTGTTGTAGAGACTAAAATGTCAAAATAAAACAAATAAGTTTATTAATAAGTAATTATTTTTTAATCTTTTAATTTATGCTAAGTTTTTGCAAATGAATTTATTTGAGGTAGCTAAAAATATATTACTGGGGTTGCTTACTACATTAATATATCTAGTTATTCAACATAAATAAAAATTTTGGGGTAGCCAAAGCTACCCCTTAGCTACACAAGGATTCGCCCCTGGGAGGATCCCTCCTTAATAGTCCTAATAGCTTATATGGAATTTATGTGTGCAGCATCAACAACTAAAACAAAATGACACCAACTGTATTTAATAGTGTTTTATATGCAGTGTCAAGCTACGTAGCATTCTTAGGCAGTCATACTTCTTAATTCAAGGATACCAGAATGACAATAGGTGACTTATCAGAAAAAAACTATGTAGAGTCAACGACAAAATAATAAATGTAAAGATCTGAGGAAGTTGAAGTCGAAATGATCATATTCTCCTTACCTTTTCAGGATTTTCACAAGAAGCAGTGGTGTCAGAAAAGCTTATTTCTGGAGCAAGTGATATGCCAGCACCATGATATGATATAATTCTTTTCTCTCCAATTTCTTTTTCAACCTGCAAAATTACACGGTGTCAATAAAAATAAGAGAAAAATATATCAGAGCCAACTCTCAAAGGAAGGAACGCCATACCTTTAATGGAGGGGGCATTATGTCATGGCACAGTATTGCCATAGGATAGATATGACCTGGTGGACCTGAATGATCAACAAGCCTTCGCATATTGTCCACTGAAGAAGCATCAAAGGGTGCCTGAATGCCTCATATAAGCATGGAAATTCATAATCAGTATGGAAATATCAAAGAATTGGTTGTATTGCACCGAGAGGATGTTATGCACTTAGGATTATTATTAACCATATGAAATATGCATAAGTCTTACTGTTCATCATTTTATATACAACTACAAGCAAAAGAAAGCAAAAAAGAATTTTCGAACAATAATTTGCACTGATAGATCAGATTCACAAACTAAAACATTGGATTAATAAATTGGACAGAGCAATAATCTGACATAGAGCACAACCAGGAGAGAATAAAGATAGCCCAATAAGCATGGAAATCATTGTCAGTTATCTGCTTTCATGATAAGCAAATCATAAGGTAATAAAATTATATACTTGGTCGCTTTTCAACGCTAAACCAACTAAATAATAAAATGGTGCTGCAGAAAAGAACTCCACATTTGAGCCAAGCCGGGACTTCATTTGTAGAACCCTTACCACTTACCAGCCCATCTGTGATGAATTATCCATGTATTTGACTCTACTGTATGTATGAGACAAGACTGTGTTTTTTTTTTTTGAAAGAAAGGCTATGTTGTTTTTATAACACATGGGAATTCAAATAGTATTTCCACCTATTTCCAGTGAAAAATATCACTAAGCTTCCTTTGCAAACAACTGGTTATGCTTAAATAGAGAGCTAGACATGGCTCCCATCCTATCTGGTTCTAACATACTTACTTTATCTTTCTATAAGCATATATAAAGTAATAAAGGAAATCAACATAACAACATGAGCTGGACTGCTGGAGTACGTTTCTGGAAGCAGTTACCCAGTTAATGATATTTTGTTTCCGAATATGAATCATACAATCGATCTAAGATATGGCAAGTTTTGATTAACCTGAAACTATAATGCACTTCTACATTTTACTTTTACAAGAAAGTGAACTTACCGGTGCCCATTTCCCAGAGTTGGCAACTGGTCGATCCCTACCGCCACTTGGGGCAATCCAAATTATTTGTGATCCACTCCTGTAACAAAAAACAGTACATTAATACTTAACATTGAAATATCAATATAAGGGACATCTGACCAATCAACAACTATTACAGACAAAAGATACTATCTAAAGGGAACATTATCAACTGCTATTACATGCTCTTCCCTTTTTTAAGATTTGGATTCAAACATATCTGTATTCAGATTTGTAGAAAACATGGACTCAAATCGATGCATTGCAGTCTGAATTGGAATCACAGAAGAAAAGCAGCCTTCTAGCTATAAATAAGTATGCATATACCTTAAAAGCGTGGCCATTTCCTTCAGACTTCGTGTATTTGCTTTTCTTTTCATCTCTACAAGTGTTGGATCATCAAGCATGTGCTTTTTCGAATAAACACAGATCAGATTCCTACATAAATGAAAAATGTAATTAAAGAGATTCAAAGTCAACCTCATTAGGAAATATGCCAGCATAAATATCAAATTTAATAAAAAGAAGAATAAAATGAACCTGCCAATACTGAAGGGCTTGCATAGAGGATCGGTTATAACTCTATCTCCTGCCACATATATCTGTAGAACAAAAGGCAGAATTCGATTAGTTCTGCATTTTTAAATGTGCAGAACAAACTGTACAGTCAGACAACACACATGCAAATTTTACCAAGTTTTCAGCAATATGTGGAAGTCGCATTTCAAGCAGCAACGCAATAATAGCTGGATCAGCTTCACTTTGGTGGTTTGACATCAAGATAATATTGTGTCCCTGCAGTAATTTTTTCAATCTTTCAAACATTAACCCCACATTTATGAATATGTTAACATAGGGTAAATATACACAAGAACCCATAAATCAGAATCAAGGTTGACATTTCATGAAAGGTAGTGAATATTCTGTCAGTGGTCTCATTGATATAGAAATGATAACTGTAGTACATAATGTGGACAATTAGATACAACAACAGCCTCATCAGCTCAGTATCTAACATTGATAAATTCCAGGCACATTTGTGAAAGGAAGAACCTTACACTGGTAAATTTGGTTTTCTAGAACAATAGTAATGCAGAATCGCAATTAAGTTTGGTTCATACTTTCCTAATGAAACTGATCCGAAGACCAATGAGATATTGAGAACAATCAAACGAAACAAGGGATTTCGGTCAGTTACCACGGTCTAGATTTATGATTGGTTTGTTATGAATAAATGTTGACATAACTTGCATGGTAGCATACAACAACAACCAAGCCTTATCCCACTAAGTGGGGTCGGCTACATGGATCAAATGACGCCATAGTGTTCTATCAAAAACCATATTTGGATCCAACTCATTGACCTCTAAATCCTTTCTAATGGTTTTCTTAGGTCTTCCTCTACCTCTTTTAACCTGACTCTACTCCATTTAATCTACTCTTCTTATAACGGCATCTACGGGTCTTCTCTCTACATGCCCCTTTTTAGCATATTAAAATAAATAGCAAGCTTATTTTGCATATTGTCCACCACCTGAAGAGGACTAACTTTTACACGTCATATGCATAAACTCCATATATGTCAAGCTTATGCATATTGCAAACAGATACCAACCTTAGAATTTGGCAATGGTACATATAATAAGGGAGGAATATTTAACTTTCTATTACCACCTTCGCTCTTTGTAGGGGGGAAAAGGTTCTACAAATATTTTACAGTAATAAAACGAATAACCCTACAACATAAAAGCAAGCATTTGAATGAAAAGGGGCATGTTGCCAACGTTAGAAATTGGCACCTGCTTAAGCTGCTCTTCCATTTGAATGAAAAGGGGCATGTTCCCAACGTAGGAAGTGCTGCACAAAAAGTATTACATTTAAGAATAGATATGAGGTGCTGTAAGATGGAACTGGCATGCATATGAAAGGGGTATGCAGATTGCTAGATGCCAGTATTATACTTTTCAAAGAGCAGCACAAAGCCTACTTCTGAAGGCATGGTTCCAAATCTTTAAATTAAGCATGTGAACAAAAAGAAAAACACAGTGATGTAGAGGGGGGGG
>Ga0315914_1007679_pt1 | contig 14820 bp, 5 predicted proteins | sample MpolenodulesMG_FD_203920 | JGI IMG/M metagenome (GOLD analysis project Ga0315914, IMG submission 203920) | Medicago polymorpha root nodule microbial communities from Los Angeles, California, United States - elongated nodules | ecosystem: Host-associated > Plants > Roots > Nodule | place: USA... | reverse complement strand
ATATTTTTGAGCCCGTTTATCTTCCGGGCCTTTTTGGCCCGGCCCGCCAAAGCCCGAGCCCGTCATGGGCCGGCCCGTCATGGGCCGGCCCGACACGGGCAGGGTAGCCCGTTTTGACAGCTCTAGTAGCAGGTCAGTAGGACTTACATTATGTAAGGCCTAGTTCGAATTCCAAATTTCCCACCTATTACATTAATTTTTAACCACTACATTACTTGACAAAAAAAATAACATGATCAATATCGCTAAAAACATAAATGGTGAATCTGCGAACAAACCCACAACACCCATGTTAATAACATACAACGACAAAATGCCTACAAATAATATGATAAAATCTAAATCATCAAAATACTCAAACTTCCAAATATGCAACGTTGACGTCCAAATCATTGATTGAATATGTGATCGACTTAAGTTGATATTTCAATAAGAACCAAACGAACACCGCAACAGTCACAAAATCAAATAACCGCACAAAACAACGAACAATAACACAAAGTTACACTCAGACGATGAAATCATGAAAAAACACAAGAAAAAAACTCAACATATGTGAAAATTCCTTATTTACATTGAAAGAAATGAGATAAAAGATGCCGAGGGGCGATTATTCGTAAAAAAATAGCCTAAACTCACCCCCCTTTCAATTAATGAACGACAAAAAGAACTTAGAGAAAATATAGAGGTTTTTTCACTAAAAAACTATGACATGGCACCCAGATGCGATAACTTATTTGGTGGATGATATGTAAGCTGTGAAGCCTGGATACGAGATACGATACGGATACGATACTGCACCGATAGGGAAAAATTTGGTTGTGATACGTTAATAAAAAAATTATATAATTAAATGTACAATATAATTATAACCATTTTTTTAATATGCAAATATTAACAAACAAAAGAAACTAGTCACATGCTCGTAGCATATCAACATAAATATAAATAATATTATCGATTAATAGAGTGATGATTAGTCAATTACATACACAATATATCCCAAAAAGAGCATCATCAATGTTATACTATATCCAAAAGGAACATTGTTAGTGTTATACTATATTGATCCAAAAAAGAAGCACTATACTCAAGAGTTAAGTTATTTTAGTTAACATTAATTGGGAAGTATTAAGGCAAGTAACGATGCAGGATAATTATCATATACTCTCTTGATACGTATCAAATAATTATTTTTTTTAAAATAAAATTTAATCTTCGAATACTCTCGTGATACGTATCGGGAAGTATCAGACAGATATCGGTGCATGATACGCAGGAGATACGATACGTCATCCATTTTGAAGTATTGGGGCTTCACATTATGTAAGTATAGTCAACTCACCAAAAATTTATGTTATAAAAATAATATTGAAGTTACATTTTTCTCATTAATATTTGTATCAATAATAATATATACTTTTAATAATAAATCTCTCAAAAAAAATTACTTTTATTAATAATATTTTTCCATTTTAATTCGAAAACTAATAATTTTTTTAATAAATATTTTATTTTTATTTTTTGTAAATAATTATAATAAATATTTTTTGAAGGTAATAAATATTTTTATTAATATTATAATTATAACAAAAAGGGGGGTTTATTTAACCTATATATATAAATAAATAAAAATAAAAATGAAGGTCTCTCTCTCCATCTCCAAGGATTGAAAATTGAAATCCCTGGTTCATTCTCAGTTCATAGCAATAACCAAACAAAAAAAAAAATGGCAAATGTATTGAAGGGTGGCAGTGCTGTTATGCTCTCATTCTTCTCTTCTTCACGTACAGCCACAACACTCTCACGAACAATCACCAATTACTCATTCCTTCCCAAATTCCCTTTTCTCTCACTCTCTTCCTCTTCTCGCCCCAAAACCTCATCTGGGTTCTCTTCATTTTGCACTCTTCCTTCTTCTTCTGAGACAGTCACGGAACCCATATCTGTCGAAAACAACGGCGAAAACAATGAGAAGAGTAGTATTAAAGATGCTGCTGGGTTGCTTGATATAAGGGTTGGTCAGATTGTGAAAGCATGGAAACATGATGAGGCTGAAAGTCTTTATGTTGAAGAGGTTGATATTGGTGAGCCTGAACCTAGAATTATTTGCAGTGGTCTTGTCAATTATATCCCTCTTGAAAACCTTCAGGTTCCTCTCTTTCTTTCTTTTTCCATTTTCTTTTAAATTGAATCAAATTATACTTTACCCCAATTATTATTTTTTCTCCATTTTAAGCATGTAGTCGGTGGTTCGATTTCTAACTCATAGGTATATGAAACACGGACACTCCTCGGATTAGGCATGTCCCGGTTTCAAACATGTGTCGTGTCCGACACCGACACAACACTGACACTTGTAATTACACTGAATTATGTGATTTTTTCAAATTATTAGGTGTGTTAGAGGGTCAGTGTCGTGTCCGTATCCGTGCTTCATATTGAGGCAACATTGACAATATTGTCCCACATTTTAAATTATATGTATATATTGTGTCTTATAAATTTTAATGGTATACTCCTCGGATTATGTGCATCCTGGTGTTGGATACGTATTATGTCCGACACATATGATTACATTGAAGTATGTTATTTTCTCAAATTATTATCGGTGTCTGTGCCTGAGTTTGTGCTTCATAGGTGAAAAGTGAGTGTTAGTCGTGTGTTTTCATCTTGGACCATGTTCTTGCTACATAGTAGTTGGTTCATAATTGGGATTTCATGAAACTCTGGGATAGTTGTTTTGTCGTATCGTATCAATTTGGTAGAACAAAGGTTGGAATAGAGTTGATTTTTGGGTGTGAGAGGGAGATACCGTATTTAGGACTGTTTGTATTGTGTTAACCACATTACAAAAAACTTCGAAAACTGAATCTGAATCTAAGTTCTGTAGTCAGTCTTCACATTGCTCATTCTTCATATGAGACAGAGCGGGTCGGCAATGATTCAAAATCAAAAGTTTTTCTGGGTGATCTCAAACCTTTCGAAGGATTTGATAATTTTTTTTTGCTGGTTCAAGAAAGAAAAAATTAGGGGGTTTTATAACAGTTTTTAAAATCTCCATGATGACTGTCAAATTCTTGAGTTAACTCGGAGTCTTACGAATTTATGATTCTTGGTATCAAAATAAGTTAACTTGATTGAAAGAATTGTTTCAATGTAAACTCAGGTAGACTCATAAGCTTGAATAGAATTAAGAGTTTGACATTGATTGAACAAGTGTACAAAATTGTTATTTTTCCTGTAGATACAAACAATAACCGTGGTTTAGTGATGCACAAAACATTAGCCTCACAGTTGTAACACTGAACCCATATGCAAAGGAGGAGGTAAACGATGTTCGTAGTGTCTCAACCATATGTCGCCAACACATACAAAGTCATGAACCAGAAAACATGAACAAATTCATAATTGCAAGTTCTCAATGAACCCAACAAGACAATGAGTTGAATGAAGTGAACCCAACTCTGATGTGTTGAAACCTAGCTCTATTGAGCTGAATCTAGCTCTCCAATGAGATATCAGGTTTTGCGGGTCTATCCGAACGATTTTTGCAGGTCTATTGTTTAAGGCAGAGTAGCCAGCCATATGGTGTCTTTGGTCATATTTGTGTGTTTGAAAAAGAAAATTATAAGATACTCTTGTCTTATTCATGGTTAACTTTTCATACGCAAAAATGGAAATAACTTATCCAAGTTGCTTAATGTATGTGAGTTGATGCTTATTAAAATGTAAGTTTATGAGGAAGACACTTTATGTTTTGCAATTAATGTATTTGTTGAGGTTGTTTTGTTGCCATCATATTTGTGTTTTTGTGTATTATATAACTAATAGTAAGGCACAAATGCAGGGCAAAAAAGTTATTGTTCTTTCGAATCTGAAGCCAAGGAATATGCGTGGCGTCAAGTCTTCAGGAATGTTGATGGCTGCTTCTGATTCAAAGCATGAGAATGTTGAACTACTGTGCCCTCCGGAGGAAGCAACTCCTGGTGAAAGAATATGGTTTGGATCTGAAGATGAAAAGGATAATCAACCTGATGCTGCCAAACCGAATCAGGTAATAACTCCACTTGAATAGTATTACATTCAAAAAAGTTGAATAGTCCACTTAATGATTCAACTGTCAAATTAAAAATTCTTGTTTGAGTAGATCAACTTTACATATTTTCATAAACTTTTAAACTATTTGATACTTCATCAAGAAACATCGGTTGAATGTATGATAAATCTTTTAAAAGTATCAGACTCCATTTACTTTGTGAATTCATTTTCGATAAATTTGTGTTAATTTCACTTGCTAAGAAGGAGATAATAGCCTCTTGAAGTGAACAATTGTGTGAATTTTTTGGAAACAAAGAAAATGCACATAGAGTTGTTTTCAGTATTTCTAGAAATGTTTCACCTCAAGCTAAATTTCATCTTCTCTCCATCACAATAATTCACTTCATGAATCTCACATCTTGATAGCAAGTTAAAATGAACACATATTTTGAAAATTAAAATAGAAAATGTTTTCACATAGTAAACACAGCTATAAATTTTGACTATAAGATAGCATAGCTATGAATCTTCAATTTATCTAAAACTTTGTGTGCATGAACATTTTTATGATCTAACAGTTTGCTGTTTGGATTGGTATAATTCAATATCTACTTCATGTTATTTAGCAGAGTTACGATTGCGAGAGTTATTCCTATAGTGAGTTGATTCTTATCATGTGTGTGTGTGTGCGTGCGCGCGCGCGCGTGTGTGTGATTGCTTCACATATGGTTAAGTTTGACAGAAAGACTGTTGAGAATGGGGATACTTAGGATTATGTCAAGGAATGACCCAAATTGAAACTAGACTTCAATAATTTGGAGCTCAAAATGTTAAGGAGAAAACGGGAAGTCTATAGATTTCAGACCTTTTTTATGTATTCCCTTGTAACTGCAAAACTACTTTTTTTATTAGAGAGTAATAGGGTTACTCATTATACTATTCTAAACTTTGTACATAAGAGAGCGACTTTCGTAGGCGTTGGTCACATTGACCACAAGTCTTGTCTCTTGTTCTTCATCTTTTTCCTTCGATCTTTTGCGTGGTTTATTCCTATCTATTGTCATAACATGCTAATTCATTAGTTATGTCCAACGTGTCTTTTTCCATTTGTAACTTAATTTTTTTTTTTTTGTAACAATATGCAGATACAAAAGAAAAAGATATGGGAATCGGTGCAGCCTCATCTTAAAACAGATGGTTCTTGTACTGCGATGCTAGGCGAGCATGTTATGCGTACATCTGCAGGTTCAGTAACATGTCAGTCTTTGCAGAATGCAAATATCGCCTGACCTACACTCATATTCTCACTTTACACATTAGAATAAGCACTACCCATCCGTATGCAATTCTTCTTTTTTAGCTCATACATGAACATTTGTTCTATGTGTACTTTATTTTTTTTAAAAATAATTTTAAATTGTTTTTAAGTAGTTTCGTTTGGAAATAATGATTTCACCGTAGCATAAATATCTTGTCGTGGCGGTAAATGATTTTACACTGATTACCTATGGAATGAAAATATAAATTTATTTTACACACATTCAATCATATATTGTCGTGTAGATATTTTAGTACATAAAACAAGAGATGGATAGACAAACACATGTATATCTTAAACTACTGCCTTTGCTGAATCTTCCTCCTTTGGCCATGATTTATTCCTTGGCGGTGTTGTAGCCTCAATAATATTTTGTCAATAATTTGATCCACAAAGTCAAAATAGGCATCACTCCAGGATCTCTTCATTGCTAAAACAAAATAAGGAACTAGAATGCCTGTTGCAAACCCCAAACCAAGACTCAATAAAAACCAGTTATCATACATTTCATCGCTTTCAGAGTCATGACTAAGGTCATCATGACCTGAGCACTTCACCGGAAGTGGAGGACCACAAAGACTTGGATTCCCAGTAAAAGCTGATGCATCAAAGGTTGTCATTTGGCCTGTGTAAGGAATGGCACCCAGAAGGTTGTTGTGGGACAAGTTTAGGCTCCCCAAAAATGACAAGGAAGGCAAACTTAAAGGAATCTTACCAGAAAGTCGGTTGCTCGAGAGATCAAGAGATTCTAGTTGATGCAGATTTGAAATGGTTTCAGGAATTTTGCCAGTTATATGGTTTCTTGACAAGTTGAGAATCATCAAACCAGATAGTTTTGTTATTTCCTTGGGAATATTTCCAATGAAGTTGTTATGAGAAAGGTCTATGCCAGTAACAAGGGAAAGAGTCTTGGTATACTCTACTCTTCGGTCTTTTATATACACATTCAAACTTTCTTCGTAGTAGTGATCTTCAGAATCTCCATACAGTAAGTATTTATTTTTCTTCTGTGCTTGGGCTATAGCTTTCAAATCACCGAAGCTTGTTGGAATACTTCCAGTGAAGTCATTTTTGGAAAGGTCGATGACTTGCAGTGAGCCTAGTTTTGAAAGATTAGGTGGCATTCACCGGAAAATTCATTAGACCTCAAAACAAGAATTCTTAGAAATGGAAAACCTTCCCCAAACCAAGTTGGAATAATACCAGACAGTCCATTGTTTCCAAGATCCATAGTTTCTAACATTGACAAATTTCTTAAAGATGACGGCAAATCCCCTGAAAAGTGATTGTCATTAAGGTGTAGTGATCTGAGTAGTTTTAACTCACCCAAGGAATCTGGAATTGTCCCAAACAGACTATTATTCCCAAGGTCTAGTACATCCAGTATATGGCAATTTGCAAAGCTGGCAGGGATCCTTCCGGTTAAGTAGTTGCCTGAAAGATTTATCACAGTACAAATTGACATTTCTCCTAGAGACAATGGTATTTCTCCATGGAGTTGATTATGAGAAAGAGATAAAAATCCCACATGATTCATGTATTGACATATGTTCAATGGGATTGTACCAGAAAAGTGATTGTGTGAGAGATCTAGCAGCGCGACTCCAGGTTTTATAACAGGAATCGGTCCATCAAGAAGATTAAAGCTTAGATCAACTCCATCAGAATCATATCCCACATGCATTGGATTTGGAAGCCTACCCTGTAACTCATTATGTGACATGTTTAAAAATTCTGAGCCGGAGGAAATATCCCAAAACCAGTTTGGTATAAAACCAACAATGCTAGCATTTGAAAAGTCTAAATAAAGGACCTTATTTTGTGATTTAAGCCAAGGTGGAAAAGAGGGTCCCAAAACACATGAACCCATAACAAGAAACGATATTTGGAATGGCGGTATCCAATTGGCACTGACATTCATAGTGAGTGAATTGGAAGATAGGATCACAATCTCCAATTTTGTCAACCTTGAAAAATGGTCTTCAGTTACCATTCCTGTCAATTGATTGAAAGAAACATCTAATTGTGACAACTTAGAAAGTTGTCCTATACTATATGGTAGAGTACCATTTAATTTATTCCCTGTAAGTATCAAGTGAGTGAGATTTGGCAGTGACCCTATAGAGACTGGAATTGGACCTTCAAGGAAATTATGTGCAAGAGTGATAACAACTAGATTGTCTAGCTCAACTAACCAATCTGGAATTTTACCATACAACTGGTTGTTTTCCATGATAAAATACATCAAATTAGGAAGAGGTTTTAGAGATGGACATTCATCTATTCCTTGAAGAAACTCAGGTAGAGTTCCTGTCAAATTGTTTGTTGATAAACCAAAAAAATTCAACCTACAGAGTTTACCAATGGAACTAGGAATACCACCCTCGATAGAATTGTAACCAAGGTCAAGGTAAGTGAGAGATGTCAAGTTTCCAAAGGATGAAGGAAGTCTCCCATGTAGTTTATTTTCTGACAAACCAAGCATTTGTATCTTTCTCCATCCTCTCATGAAGAGTTGAGAACAATTGGCTGTGAGATTTTCATTACCCCCTAAACTCAAAAACTTTAAGTTTGGTAGGTCTCTTAAACCAAGTGGTATTTTTCCATACAAACCACTACCGCATATGTCAATATGTGTTAGGGTGCTAATATTTACAACCCAATCAGGTATCTTTGAAACAAAGTTATTAGAACTAAGATCTAAAACAGCAAGTGAAGTAAAATTGAGAGATGTGGGGGATGGAATATGACCAAAAAGTTTGCAAGAAGATAGATGCAATTTCATTAAAGAAGGTAGCTGGTGCAGTGCACTAACCCAATCTGTTCTTGCTACCGATGAAAGGTCGACTCCATCCATGGCAAGATGTTTCAAAGAGACAAGGCCAGCCAACCAGTGTAGATTTTCAACATGCAATCTAAAAGTACTGAGATCAAGAGATTGCAAGTGAGAAAGATTTCCCAAATGGGGTGGAATTAAACCAGCAAAGCCAGCATCTGAAAGGTTCAGATATTGCAAATTTACTAATGATCCTAAAAACTTAGGTATTGGTATTTCTCTGAATGTGTTGAAGCTCAAGTCTAAATGCCTTAGTGATTTGAGTTTCATCAAAGATGGTCTTAGCTCACCATGTAGGTTCCACATTTCATACTTGTGAGGAGAAGAATGATATGATTTTCGATACGGGTTATGGAGATCAATTGCAACGACCGCACCTGTGATGTTATCGCAGCATATTCCATGCCATTGACAACAATTGTTGTTTCTCCACGACGAGAGACAGTTGTGAGAATCCTCAAGCCCATTTTTGAAGTCTATAAGAGCTTCCTGATCAGAAGCTAAGCATTCAATAGCTACAACATTGATTTTCACAGAAATCGCAAGTATCAAGCTATAAACTAGTAATATCAACAACCAAACTTGAGAAATGTTTTCCATTGATGTTTCTCTCATCCTCTCACTGTAAACTGATAATTATATATCAATTGCGAAAGCCTAGGTTACAATCAAAACATGGCATTTTAAGCCTATTTGCTTGTTTTTGATAGGCAAATTATATTTATAAAAAGATGCCAACTTTTGACCAATTCTGATCCCTCGTATCACAGAAACTTCTTTTTGTTTATTATGCAAGGGATCACAATCAAAACTAAACTAAATGTTCATAGATACTACAAAATGCATATATAAACAATTACCTATATACAAACCAAAATATTAAATAACATAATTAAATTATGTTTAATTTTCCTTGCGAGTTTATTCATTTGGAAGTATTCATTCTGTAACCTTATCTGTCGAAACATATTTTGACTATATCAACAAAATCTGTTTGGTGCACTATCATTATTGTAGTACATAATTATATATTAATTAACAAAATGACTCAGTACAAATTCATGCTGTGTTTTGCCATTCAATAAAATTAAATTAAATTTTGAATCAGTAAAAATAATATTGTGACTTGTTAGTTCATTATTCAACTTGACACATCCATAAATTTAGAGGTATAAAATAGATAAATGCAATAGGTATTTTGAATCAGTCATTCTACATTGTTTAATAATATATCAGTAGACTAACAGTAGGGAGAGATAAAATGTTGGCAATAGTACAAAACAGTGAGTCCAAGAAATCTAAAAAGAAGTCAAAGTGATTTCATATTTTATAAGCAGATCATTTTCCTGTGAGTTTATTTATTTGAAAGTATGCATTCTTCCTGCTTGTGTGGTTTTGATTGGAACTACCAAGCACCAATACTGTTTTGATCTCTTCCAATGGCTGAAATCAATATAACTATAACATTTCAACAGCCGCATTGCACCGCATCGGGCTGCAATAAACTATAAGGTTCTCACAAATATTGTTTTTCTAGCTCCGTCTTCATTATATCATAAACTTATTGGGTATTTTAAAAGGACTAAGATATCTATAGGGATGGAGAGTTGATAATGAAATAAATATGACATTTTAGAGAGGAAATAGGAGATAAGTGAGGTATAAGATAAGTAGACTAAGATATCACGCCGCAACGACCACAAATGCAACAGCCGCAATTGCAGTGGCTGCAACTGCATCCGCGGCCTCGGTTTAAAACCATGGTGGGTACTATCATTATAGGTAATGAAAAAGTGTTATGTTACATCATAAAATTAAAAATAATTGTCCTAAGAAATTAAGGTGAAAGAAACATGCATAGAAAGGATCACATTTTTATTATACCTTATAAATTTATGGTAAGAAATGCGACCATTGGTTGTTCTTTTACTTTGCTTATCAACTAAGAAACTCAGAACTGAACAAAATAAAAGACTAACTATACATATTATTATGAGAAATGATATTTGAACAACCATTTTTGACAACTTTTGTGACAACTTTCTCTCTCATACTCACATTATGTTTTTACTTTCTCTCTCTATTGCTTTGATTTTTGTGCCAATACATCATTTTCTTTGTAAAATTTTGGTTGTCACAAAAGTTGCCATCTAAATGGATGTTCAAATAACACAACTCTATTATTATCTTTTAAGCAAACTGGAAAGGTAGAAATTAATGCACATTTCTACTCCGAAGATGCGCCCATCATCTTCTCTGGTATCATTCCATCTGAAAGAGCAAGCTTACTACTCATATCAACAAATCACCCGGGCTTACAGTTGCTTTTTCTTGGCTGCATTTCATCTCAAAAACAAGCAAACACTTCACAGTACAACTTGAAAAAACACTGCTAGAAATATAGTATTTAAATTATGTATGGAAGTCAGAATCAACCCTAAGGTTTCCCCACATTAATTTGGTCCCTATCAAGTGTTAGAAAATATTAGAACAGTGGGCTATAAGCTCCATCTTCCGGAAACAGCTAGGGTACTTATAGTGGTTCATTGTTATTTACTTAAGAAAGCTGTAAAGTTAAGAGTTGCCAAATTCTCTAGCATGTGACAATCTTATTCTCACTAACGGAGGAGATACTGTATGTATCGTAGAAGCTGATTGGAATCTTATTCTCATCAGCATTTGCTTTTCATTCTCAATAATACACAGACATTTATATTAATTTGTGCTTACTGCTCTTATTTACTGCATTTGTATCACATTTCATCAACAGCTAACACTACAAATAATAATCCACATGAGTAGAATTTCGGAATTTAGATTTTAAACTATAGACTGTATAAGAGAGAATAACCAGAACTAGTTAATGTATGATGGGAATAACATTAAATATATTCACTGCTTTTGACAAATAATAGATTTTCACTCTCTTCTTTATTTTTTTTTTCTATAAGAACAACCTTATGACATATCATTAATAATAGCTTCAATGGTACAAATAGGAATAACATTAAAAGTTTGAGATTAAGCTATATATGTAGCTACTCTATATTTTAATCAAACATTTGAGATTTTATTACAGAGGCAAGAAGAAGACTAAAAGACCAAAGTTACATCTATATAAACTATTGCCTCTGACGAATCTTCCTCCTCTGACCATGATTTATTCCTTGTTTGTGTGTGCACCTCAATAACTTGCGAATAACTTGATCAACAAAATCAAAATAGACATCACCCCAAGAACTCTTCATTGTTAAAATGATAAAAGGAACTAGAATGCCTGTTGCGAACCCCAAACCAAGACTCAAGTAAAACCATTTATCCAACAAATCATTATTACTGTCTCCCTCATCAAACTCATGACTAGAATCGTCATCACTTGAACACCTCAGAGGAAGTGGTGGACCACAGAGACCCGGATTCCCAGAAAAAGTGATAGCTTCAAAAGTTGTCATATGGCCTGTATATGGAATGGCACCAGACAGGTTATTATTGGACAAATCCAGGGACCCCAAAAATGACAAGGAAGACAAGCTTGAAGGAATTGTTCCAGAAAGTTGGTTGTTTGAGAGATCAAGAGATGATAATTGAAGTAGATTTGACATGGTTTCATGAACTTGGCCCGTTATATGGTTTCTTGACAAGTTGAGAACAACTAAACCAGCTAGTTTAGTTAGTTCGTTGGGAATATTCCCAGTGAAGTTATTATCAGAAAGGTCTATGCTAGTAACAAGGGAAAGAGTCCTGGTATACGTCAACATTTGGTCTTTCGTATATACATCCAAGCTTTCTTCATAGTAGTGTTCTTCAAATTTTCCATACAATAAGTATTTATTTTTCTTCTCCACTTGGACTATTGCTTTCAGATCACCCAAACTAGCTGGAATGTTGCCAGTAAACTCATTTTTAGCAAGGTCAAGCACTTGTAATGAAACTAGCTTTGAAAGCTCATGTGGTAATTCACCAGAAAATGCATTAGACCTCAAAGCAAGAATTCTAAGAAATGTAAAACCTTCTCCAAACCAAGTTGGAATAATACCAGACAGTTTATTGTAACCAAGATCCATGGTTTCCAAACTCGACAAATTTCCTAAAGATGATGGCAAATCCCCTGAAAAGTGATTGTCATTAAGGTGCAACGATCTGAGACGTTTTAACTTTCCCAAAGAAACTGGAATTGTCCCAAATAGATTATTGTTCCCAAGGTCTAGTACATCCAGGAAAGAGCAATTTGCAAGGTTGGGAGGGATCCTTCCAGTTAGGTTGTTTCCCGAAACATCAATGACAGTAACATATGACATTTCTCCTAAAGACAGCGGTATTTCTCCGTGGAGTTGATTATGAGAAAGAGATAAAAATTGCCCAGAACTCATGTGTTGACTTATGTTCCACGGGATTGCACCAGAAAAGTGATTGTGCGAGAGATCTAGCATCTGGAATCCAGATGTTATAACAGGAAGTGGTCCGTCAAAAAGATTAAAGCTTAAATCAATCATAACAGGAGACCTCAGTGCCATAGACATTGAATTTGGAAGCCGACCTTGCAACTCATTATGAGACATGTTGAATCTTATCAACTGGGATGAAATATCCCAAAACCAATTTGGTATAAAACCAAAAATGCTTGCATTTGATAAGTCTAAATACTGGAGCTCTCTTTGTGACTTCAACAAAGGTGGAAATGAAGTCCCTAAAGGACATGAACTCATATGAAGAAAAGATACTTGGAATGGTGGTAGCCAATTGTCACTGACATTTAAAGTGAACAAATTGGAAGACATTACCAACCTCTTCAACTTACTTAGCTTTGAAAAATGGTCTTCAGTTACCATGCCTGTCAACTTATTGAAAGAAACATCTAACCGCAATAGCTTAGAAAGTTGTCCTAAACTATCTGGGAGGGTACCATTTAATTTATTATCTTCAAGTTCCAAAATGATTATATTTTTCAATGACCCTAAGGATACAGGAATGGGACCTTCAAGTTGATTATGTGCAAGACTAAGACGGGCTAGATTTTCAAGTTGAACTAACCAATCGGGAATTTTACCATGTAGTTGGTTGTTGGTCATTTCAAAAAACTCCAACCTAGGAAGAGGTTTTTTGGAAGGACAACTATCTATTCCTTGAAGAAATTCAGGTAGAGTTCCTATGTTGTTTTCTGATAAATCAAGATAATTCAAGTTACAAAGTTGACCTATGGAACTAGGAATAACACCCTCTATAGAATTATAAGAAAGATCAAGATGAGTGAGAGAACTCAAGTTTCCCAAGGATGAAGGAAGCGCCCCATGTAATTTATTAAACGACAAAGCTAGCACCTGTGTCTTTTCCCATCCTCTCATGAAGAGTTGAGAACAATTTGCTGTGAGATTTTGGTTGTCCCATAAGTTCAAATATTTTAGCTTTGGTAGGTCTCTTAAACCAAGTGGTATTTGTCCATACAGACCACTGTTTCCTATGTTGAGTTGTTGTAGGGTGGTAATATTAGTAAGCCAATCAGGTATCTTTGAAACAAAGCTATTAGTACTAAGATCTAGAACAGCAAGTGAAGTAAAATTGTGAGATGGGGGAGATGGAATATGACCAAAAAGCCGACAATAAGATAGATCTAATTCTATTAAAAAAGGTAATTGGCTAAATGTACTAACCCAGTTTGTTTCTGCTACTAATGAAAGGTCAATTCCATTCATGACAAGATATTTCAAAGATACAAGACCAGCCACCCATTGAAGATTTTCAACATGCAAGCTATAATCAGTGAGATCAAGAGATTGCAAGCGAGAAAGGTTTCCCAAATGAGGTGGAATTAAACCAGCAAAGCCAGCAGTTGACAGGTTCAGATATTGCAAATTCACCAATGATCCTAAAAACTTAGGAATTGGAATTTCACCGAATGTGTTGAAGCTCAAGTCTAAATGTCTTAGTGATTTGAGCTTCAACAAAGATGGTCTTAGCTCACCACTCAGGTTCCACATTCCATACCTGCTAGGAGGATAATCAAATGATGGTGGATGCGGGTTATGGAGATCGATTGAAATGACCGCACCTGTGATGTTATCACAGTAAATTCCACGCCATTGACAACAGTTGGTGTTTCTCCATGAAGAGAGACGGTTGTGAGAATCCTCAAGCCCATTTTTGAAGTCAACAAGAGCTTCATGATCAGAAGCTAAGCATCCAATAGCTATAGTATTGCTATTAACATAATTCAGAAACAACAAGCCATAAATTAGTAATATTAACAACCGAACTTGAGACATGTTTTCTATTGAAGTTGCTCTAATGCTCTGGCTGTCTACCGATAATTATATCTCAAATTTTTGACCTAATGTTGAAAGTGAAATTCCGCGTAGCTGGTCTTTTGGGACTAGTTTTAATAATTTCCTCTATTCAACACTTGACCATTTGTTTTCACACCCAACACAGGAAACTTGGTTTATTTTTTTCCATGGAAGGAGTCACAATCAAAACCTATGGAAGGAACTAAATTGTATGTGTTGATTTCCTTCTGTTACAAAAAATATACGTCAACAGATTAACATATTTACAACTAGTGCCAAAAAAATGCTGCCAACAAAGTCACTTATTTTGCATTTTATATTTGAGGTATAAAAAACAAATTTGA
>Ga0315914_1007675_pt1 | contig 14823 bp, 11 predicted proteins | sample MpolenodulesMG_FD_203920 | JGI IMG/M metagenome (GOLD analysis project Ga0315914, IMG submission 203920) | Medicago polymorpha root nodule microbial communities from Los Angeles, California, United States - elongated nodules | ecosystem: Host-associated > Plants > Roots > Nodule | place: USA... | reverse complement strand
AGGTTGTTTTAGCAAGCTTGTAGCCGGATGGATATTTCAGCAAGAGCTCGTTCGTACCCGCTGCAGGATGTCTTGGACTTTAAGGATGTATTTTATATACTTTGGACATGTAGTATTGTATTGTTGTTTGTACGAACGCGTGTTGTTGTATAAAATATTCATTCGTAGAATTTATGTTGTAAATTTTAATGCATCCAGTACTAAAGATAATGCACATGCTAAACTTTCTAGATACGTTTAGTATGGGTATTACAACTATAGTACTCTTCCCCATACCCGCTTTTGTAAAAAATGGCCATAACCGAGCCCGTACTCTTGTGAGTAACAACTTTACTGCCCTTCCCCATACCCTATGGGCTAAGTGTCCATACCCGTACCCGTTACCCGCACTTTAATTATAAAAAGACAATAAAAAACATCACAACTGAAATAAAACTATGATCCAAATTTTTTTTAAAGCAACTCATAAAATAGTAGAAATCATAGTATTTAGCCAAATAAAAAAACATCCAAAATATTCCTCGAAAATTAAAATAAAAATATTCAAAATACATACAAAAAAGTGCATGCTAAAATAAACATCAAATTGATTTAAATCATAAATTTGTAGCTCGTGAGCTTATGAAGGCAATAATGAAACGATTACCGTATTAGATTTTAGGTTTAAGTTTATACTTAAATAGCTAAATAAATTAAATAATTGTACACCAAAAATTAAAAAAATATTTATTATATTATGTAAATATGTATATGCGGGTTGCGAAGCTGGGTAGTATAGTGCCATTACCTGCACCAATATCCATCTAAATTTGCGGCTAATTACCCGAACATAAGCCCATAACCACAAAAGCGGGATTTCACCCGACCCAGTGCGGGTATTTTTTGTGGGTGCTCATCGGACCTGGGTCCAATTGCCATCCCTAATTTGAATCTACGTTTAAAATATTGTCACAAAGAAGGTAATAAAATTAATAAATTAATATGACCAAAAGTAATGAAAGATAAATATATAAATGATATAATTTAAGTCAAGAGCTAATTTTTTAATTATGCACTCACAAGAAATTTTGATCCAAACTCTCCGAACAGTATCAACCAATAAGAATCACTTTTACAATGTTGTATCTAAACATAAATTAATTCACACATAACTCACTTTTAATCAAAATCAATTTAGTCAATCTCAATTATGTCAAAATCAATTCTCCCCACCCTAATTTACATTATATAACAGAGTATCGGTATGCACGTGACCAATTTAAGTCACTAACCACCTACCTAGCTGAAAATTTACCAAAATTGGAGTCCTTATTTATTTTGGTTCCCAAAATGTTCAATTTTATGCAAAGTTGAACATTTATTCCTAACTTTAGTCTATTGTAGTAATGTTGTACATAACTTCTAACTTTGATTTATTGAAAATGTTTTTGTTTTTTTGGAAAATAATGAAAATGATTTAGATGGCAAGTTTTCTGACAATATGTTAAAGCTTAGTATGGAGAAATTGATGAATGGGGCGCTGAAAGAACCACGTTATACATGTTGTTTTACTTCGTTTGCTAAGGAACTCGAAGAAGAAAAAAGTTGGTTAGAAGCGGAAAGGAAAATTGTTCATCAACATATTGAAATTGCAAAAAGTAGAGGTGAAGATGTTGAAGATGATACTCTTTTATGGGACGAAGAAGTTGATAAACTCATTCAAGAAGACACAAATACAAAACAAAAATGTTTTTTTGGATTTTGTCCTCATTGCATATTGCGATATAGAAGGGGAAAGGAACTGGCAAATAAGAAGGTGCAAATTAAAAAGTTGATTGAAACGGGAAAGGAACTTTCAATCAGACTCCCTGCTTGTCCTCCAGATATTGAAGGTTGTTCATCAGTAAACTATATTTCTTTTAAAAGTAGAGAATCCAAATACAAGGAGCTTTTGGATGCACTAACAGATGACAACAACTATAAAATTGGGTTGCAAGGGATGGGGGGCATAGGAAAAACTACATTAGCTCAAGAAATGGGTAAGAAACTTATGCAATCCAAACAATTTATGCACGTCATCTTTACGAAAGTGTCAATTTCTTCAGATTATGAAAGGTATCAAGAGGATATTGCAAGATCCTTAAGTTTGAAATTAGTTGAGAGAAGTATAGAAGCTCGGGCCATGAGACTACGCCTTAGATTAACCAATGGTGAGAAGATTCTCTTAATATTGGATGATGTAGGGGACCTTTTCCAGTTTCATTTTGAACTTATCGGGATCCCAGACAGTGTCGATCAAACAGGTTGTAGAATTCTTATAACCACGTGCAGTCTATTGGTGTGCAAAACATTACGATGCAGTAAGACAATCCAACTGGATCTCTTATCTGAAGAAGACGCTTGGATCATGTTCCAAAGGCATGCTGGTCTAAGTGAAATTTCAAATAAAAGTTTGCTTGACAAGGGTCGTATTATTTCAAATGAAAGCAAAAGATTACCATTTGCAATTGCTGCTATCGCCAGTAGTTTAATGGGCAAGCAACGTCCGGAAGAATGGGATGTGGCCTTAAAATCCTTGCAAAAAGATGTGCTGATGCATGATGTGGATGATATACCATTTAAAATTTATACAAGCTTGAACTTGAGCTATGATAATATGGAGGATGCAACGGCCAAGAGACTGTTCCTCTTGTGCTCTGTACTTCAGGAAGATGAAAAAATTCCTTTTGAAATGGTAACTAGACTTGGCATAGGAGCAGGGTTTTTTGGGGAAAATTATCCAACGTACAATGCTTTTCGAAAGATTGCTTTTTATTACAGACATAAACTCCTAGATTGTTGTTTATTGTTGGAGGACAATCAAAACAAAGTGAAAATGCACGACTTGGTTCGTAATGCAGCCCGACAGATAGCAAACAAAGAGATTCAAAGAGTAAAATTGGATGGTAAAAATCAAAAGGAAATTGTTGAAAGGGAGAAGAATATTAAATATTTGTTCTGTGAAGGAAAGCTGAAGGATGTGTTTTCATATAAGCTGGATGGTTCTATGCTTCAGATTCTAATTGTCACCGTCTATAAGGATGAAGACTGCCACGATGTGAAAATTAAAGTGCCGGATTCATTTTTTGAAAATAATAATGGCCTTCGAGTTTTTCATTTGTTAAATGACCATTATCAAAAGATAGCTCTATCATTACCTCAATCGATTAAGTCGTTGAAGAATATTCGATCTATTCTCTTTACGCTTGTTGATTTGGGTGATATCTCTATTTTGGCAATTTTGCGAAGTCTTGTGACACTTGATTTGAAAGACTGTAAAATTGATGAATTGCCGCATGGAATTGCAGAACTAGAGAAATTTAGATTGTTGAACTTGGAGTGTTGTAGAATTGTAAGGAATAATCCATTTGAAGTGATAGAAAGATGTTCATTACTTGAAGAGTTGTATTTCACGGGTAGTTTTAATGATTTTTGCCGAGAAATAACTTTCCCTAAATTGCAAAGGTTTTGTATCGATGAACATCGGAGATCAGTGAATGATTGGTCATCAAAGCATGTCTCTGTTGTAGAAAAGGACGAGGTTTTCTTATCTGAAACAACACTCAAGTATTGTATGCAAACAACTGCGGTTCTTAGGCTAACTGGAATCCAGGGGGGATGGCGAAATCTCATACCCGATATTGTTTCTATGGATCAAGGTATGAATGATATAGTTGAACTTAGTTTGAGTTGCATGTCACAGCTTCAGCACCTCATTGACACTGATGGTATTGGGGTTCAAGTACCAAATGTCTTCTTGTCCAAGTTGGTTGTGCTAAAACTGGATAGAATGGAAAATTTGGAAGAACTGTTTAATGGTCCCGTTTCCTTTGAATCTTTGAAGAATTTAGAGGAGATATCAATCAAGGACTGTAAACATTTGAAAATCTTGTTTAAATGCAAGGTAAACCTCACCAACCTAAAGATCATCAATCTGCAGAATTGTCCGATGTTAGTTTCTGTATTTCAACCATCGACCTCTCGAAGCTTGGTGTCGCTAGAGAAATTGCAAATAGCTAATTGTGAGGGACTGGAAAACATAGTAATGTGTGACAAAAGGGAGGAGTCAAGAGGAGAAATAGATGATGGTGATAATAATAAAAAGATTCGTGGATCAATGTTTTCAATGCTAAGAGTTATTGCTATTGAAGAGTGTCCCCGATTAGAATATATATTCCCCTTTCTCTCTGCTCAAAGCCATCCGGTACTAGAAGCAATCATAATAAGAAGATGTGATAAGCTCAAATACATAATAGGCCAAGAACATTCCAAGCTTTCATATCGTCTTCACATATGGGAATATGTTCAATGTCTTCCAATACAATCATATAGCATGTGCAATATTAAAGAGATTAATCTGTCTGATTTTTTGGCGATAAAATCGCTGTTTATCCTATCTATTACACCAAGAATGTTGTTGGAAACTTTGACAATTAAGAACTGTGGTGAGTTGAAGAACATAATAATAGATGACAATCGTGGCAATAAATGGGGTGATGTCTTCCCAAAATTGCAAAGGATCTATGTTAAAGATTGCATCAAATTCGAGTACATATTCGGATACTATGATGGTGATTATCGAAGCCACAATGAGATTCACCTTCATCTTCCTGCATTGAAATATATCAGTCTTTGCAATCTTCCTGGTCTAGTTGCCATGTGTACCAAACAATATCGTCCAACATTTCCACCTCTGGTACAACTTCAACACAATGGATATTGCTCAAATGCTGCTATCAAATCTTTTCATGATTTCAAAATTCATCCGAGTTTAGAATCTCTGGACACTATCAAGAAGGCATATATCCCTCTTTCCATATATTTTATTATATTGTTTGTGAAATTATTAAATGGTTTTAATTTTACTTGAAAAATGGCATTATATTGCAATCAATAACTACTTAGTGGAATAATCCATGACAGCGGCAAACCTCGTACTCTCTATCCATGTCACTGATAATTTTTAAAGTGCTATTTTATTTAGGTAAGAATTACACACCACCGTCCTAGCATTTTATGGATGATAGGTCATGTTTGAGAAAATAGCCTCCTTATACAATATATCATAATTTTATGATATATTGTATAAAAAATCACACAAGACTAAATTTGATGTCCCATGGATGACACTTTTACGATGAAAATCATATTATTATATTATGAAATCTAGATACAAATTCAGATTCGCTTCAATTTGAAACACAAAAAAACATTCTCAATAAAAAACAAATTTGGTCTTTGGGACGGAGTAGACATTTTGTGTTTTACGTGTTGCTTCTGCGTTTTATTTATAAGTTTTGTGTTTTGGCCAATGAAATGTTGAGGGGTGTGAAAATGAAAGTAATGGCTTGTGGTTGTGAGAATGAAATGTTGTTGAGCTGTAAAGTAAAAAGGGTGAAGGCTACAGGGTTGAAGTCTGATAAATGGTTGGGCCTTCTTTGTGATTCTTGCTATATATACCCCCTTTAAAAAGAGTATTGATATATACACGTCCCTTGTAAGAAAAAATTGGTGCCCCTACAGGCATAGGCCTTGGGCCGCTTCACTCCCGACCAATGCCTAGGGCCGGCCTTGAAATTACACTCATGGTCCCATAGCTAAATTTAAGTAACGATTTGATTCTTTATCTTTTTTTATGTCATTTTTGTCCTGTTTGTCTAGTTGTATAGATGTTTTCAACCTTCAAATTAAATATTTTATATGCAAACATGGGTGAAGTACCATAGGTTTGAAGATTAAGAGGTCACGTGATAATAACCATAGATTTGAAACTTAAAAATTCATGTGCAAAAGGATCAAAAGAGCAAAAATGACATTTAAAAAGATGAAAGAGAAAATCGTTACCTGAAATAAAGTTAAAGGACAAGAAATTAAATTGAAACATTATTATTTATGGTTTTAATTTTGTTTTTGAAGGACAAAAATAAAGCACATCTAACTATCTTTTTGTGGCTCTTGAAATCACGTTCAAATATCTAATTGTATTCTTTTTGCCTATTTTTATAACTATGTATTGAATTGAATTATACTACAATCTTAAACATCCTTATAATTTTAAGAAGGTTAACGAAATAAGTGTTGAAGAAGGAACTACATCGGCTAATGCCAAGACAATAGCATCATCAAAGCATTTGAAATCAGTCGGTTCCAAATCACGACCCTATTCTACTGCATCTCAGTTTTCTAAGGATTATGACATATTTGATTCCAAATCACGACCCTCTTCAATGCCTTCTGAAGGTATTTTATTTCTTTATATTATTTTGAAGGGTTAAACGCACTTTTAGCCCTCTAACTTTGTCATAGTTGCGATTTTTGCCATTATTAAAAAAAATCACTTTTCAGCCCCTAAGTTTACCTCCTTTTGCAACCATGAGCTCCCTTAATGCCAACCTTGAGGAGCCACGTGGGAGTTGACTGAGTCAAAATCAAGGAGGGCCTCAAGGTTGCAAAAGGGGGTAAACTTAGGGGGCTGGAAAGAGGTTTTTTTAATAGGGGCCAAAATCGCAACTATGGCAAAGTTAAAGGGCCAAAAATGCGTTTAAGCCTATTTTTAATTAATTTTCTTGTGCTCAACGAGGCTTAATTGTATTCTTTCATATACTCTCAGGGGACTCTTCTGATATAGAAGATTTAAGTTCTTCTCTGCTTGTCATGAGGGAGCTTGAGCAACTAGTCTCCAAGAAGTATTTGGATTATGAGAACTTTTCTTTGTTGACTGATTTCTTTGTTAAGAATCCTTCAGTTCTTTTAAAGGACACTTCATTGAGTAACAGATACAAGGGTTATGCCTACAATTCTCTAGCTGAGCTATTGAAATTCCTCCGACAGCATAGCGTGTTGGATATGTTAGGTTCAAGCCACTCTGAATTTGTTGAGTTATTACAAGATGTGCGTAGATTTCCTTTTGATAAAGAATGGTTGGATGGTGTTGAAAAAATTGTTGGACTCAAAACATATTCCGACTCAAACCTTCTAAATGAATGTTATTTATTGCTTGGATAGTTTCTCCTTTTCTTATCTCAAATGAATTAAACAATCTAACTGAATGTGTATTTAGAAAATTCCTATTCATTGTTGTATGTTATGATGGTCATGAAGTATTAATTTCTTCCTTATTTCAATAAGAAATCATGTGAGTTGGACGAGCAATGTGATTCTAAGTTATTTGATATATGGAAATGCATCATTATGCGAAGTGATTTACACATGTTGTCTTTTATGATAATTGAAAGACATTTCATGATAATTGACGTGTGGTGTGAAACTACTTAAAACCACAGTTCGAACTTGGTGGTTTCTGACAAAAGAAATTGCTAGTGGCATACTATATATTCTTCTAAAGATGTTACCGTGTTAGTTCAAAAAAGTTTGTTGATCAACCACTTCCCACACAATGGCTTAACATCATGTAATTAATCAATATTAACTAAACTATGCATTTTCAATAAAATAGAAGATATGAAATTACCGTAACAAGTATGTCATGTTGGTTGTGACAATGATATCGACAATAATTCATGTTTTAACCTTGCTTGGTCTCTTCCCTGTGATTAGTTTGGAGATATTCTTGGAGAAGGGGCAATGGTAAGAGTGTATAAAGCAAATCTGCAAATGATGAGGTCCTTAGAATAGAGTAGCATGTAACCAAGTCAAATTCAATAAAGCACTTCGTTTACCAGAAGACTTGGAGAGGCTTTATTTAGAGGTTCATCTCCTAAGTACCCACAAACACCAATCCACCATGCAATTCTATACCTCTTGGATTGATGTCGACAACAGGACTTGTAATTTCATGCAGATATGTTCACTTCTTGAACACTCAAAGACTCGAGAGTAACTACATGATCATGATCATGATCTCTATTCTTTTCACTTTTCAATAGTTGTGTTAAATCAATAATTAAATAAGTTTTTAGATTTTGCAGATACATAAAGAAATATAAGCATGTAGGCATGCAACCAATAATGAGTTGGGCACGTCAAATTTTAGAGGGTCTTGTTTATCTACATGAACATGATCCACGGGTAATTCATAGGAACCTGAAATGTGATATCATATTTGTCAATGGACGTCTTTGACAAGTGAAAACTGTTTACTTGAGTCTAGCAGGGATTCTCCGTGGTTCATAGCCATCTCAGTGTTATAGGTACTTGTTTGCATGTTAACCTTTTCTCTTTGGTGCAAGGAACCCCAGAGCTCATGACACCGAAATTGTAGGAAGGGGAATGCAGTGAACTCGTTGAAGTGTACTCATTTGGTAGGTGTTTTGGAAATTATTACATCTGACTATCCATATTACGAGTCTACTAACCTAGCACAGCTATACATGAAGGTCTCATCGGTAAACTAAGAATTTGGTTTAAGCTTTCAAGGCAACCTATCAGCAGCCCTTTTACGGATTGAAGATGCAGAAGCACATGAATTTATCAGAAGATGCTTAGTGAATATGTATTAAAGAGACCATTGGCAAAAGATTGCATGATCCAATTGTTGTGTCTGATGATACATCACCGATAACAATGACTGGGGTGCAGGATCTATTTTTAAATTACACTGTGATGGATATACTTCAATTGAGAAGCGATTCACTTAGGACTTCAGTTTCAATAATTGGGAAGCTAATCCTAAGGATGAGTAAGTAAGTCTTGCCAAAAATTATTCAGGAATCATACCTGAAACTTAATAACATACAATGAAGTAATATAGTACCACCTCATTGTGTATTAAAGATAAAAAAATGAAACATTAAAAGAAATAAATATTATTTCAGCTACTACTTCAAAATATGTTGCAACTAATTTACATTTTCATGTTATGTAATCAGTTGAAGGGTTCAACGTCAAAAAAAAAAATGTAGCATCAACTTTGTCCACCATTTCAGAAACAGCAAGGAATTTGTTTGTATTCTTTTTTACTCTTTTTCAAAGCAAAAATTGAATTATACTACAATCTTAAACTAATTTTCGCTTTTGACATTTGGATTCGTTTGTTTAAAGCAAAAATTATTTGACGTCTACTGCTTTTTGACTATCTTAATTCATTGAAGTCAACTGCTTTTGATATTTGGATTCTTTTGTTTTCTATTTTTTTCTATAATGAAGTAAGCCAATTTCGGACGAAAATATCTATAATGAGGCTGATCCTATAAATATCAAGAATTTAGGAAGATAGTGATTGCCAAAGAGCAGTAGCTTATCGTCCAATTGCCATAACCAAGCCTGTTACCACTCAAATTGTTGATGTTAAAATCTGACAGGAAACTAGCAAGACTAACGTTGATCAAGTTGCATACTCTGTAGATCAATCAAATATTAGTTACCTTATCACCTTTTACGTTTTGTCGTTGAACTCTCTTCTTTCTCACTTTTTGTTCAGTTCCTCTAACTGATGATGCTGTTATGAAAGTAAGCTCAAATTTTGAGGATCGGTTTCCTAAGGACGACGGGGTTAGAGTTTCAGAACCTAAGCTCTCTCCTAGCAATAAATTTCCTTTGCATCTTGCATTTCAAACTCCATCAATAACTTCTGAAGGTATTTCCTCAATTAATAATATTTTTAAAGATTTTTGGTTTGTTTCTCAAGAGGCTTAATTAATTTTTTTCATCACTATCAGGGAACTCTTCTCAAATAATGGAAAACTCAAATTATCCTTCTATTGCCATGTGAGAGCTTGAGCAACTAGTAAAAGACACTTCACTGAGTAATAGGTACAAGGGTAATGCCTACGGCTGTCTAACTGAGTTGTTGCAATTTCTCCAAACCCACAGTGTGTTGGATGTGTTGGGTTCATGTCGCTCTAAATTCGTTAAGTTATTACAAGATGTGCGCAGCTTTGCTTTTGATAAGGCTTGGTTGGATAATGTGGAAAGATGTGCATTGCTTCCGGATATACAAATCTCTCAAGATGTATTTAAAAAATTGTTGGATTCCAAGCATCAAGTCTCCAAGGAAGTTGAAGTGTTGCGTTTTAAGATAGAAGTCTTAAGTCAAAATGTGGAAGATCTTAAGCGTCAATTGACATCCTCCGAAACTGTTTTGAAGAGTATCATTCAAAAAGAGACACAAGTTTTAGAAACAAGGGATGCTTTAAGTGCCCCTCTTGGCTATTGACTATCATTTATTGTAGGAACTTTTTATCATTTAATTTGCAATGAATTATATGTTATTCAATTTGTGTCTTTTGAAATTGTAAATTTGTTCTTACACATTACTAAACTTCACTACAATTATGGCCTGTCTAAATCACATATTGAGTAGTATTGGATATTTGTTAGCGTATTTAATTGATTTTGTTTCTTTTCTTGATAGCTAGCGTTTAAGGCGGGTGGGTGCTTATCACAATTCTCTTTTCTCATTTATCTAATTTTAACTTTGTGATACTATTTTATTACTCTAACTTCAATTTATTGTTTTAAAGAGCATAGTGGTGAAACTCACACACACTATGGAAGGAGAAGAGATGAATTGCGAGTTTGAATGTCTTCCCTAATACACCTAATGTCTCAACTGCGCTTTAACAAAATCAGCTTCACTTACATGACTTTGTTATTCTTATTTTATGATATGTTTATTTCTCATCCGTTTATTGCAGGAATTGAGTGGAAACATGGATCACAGTCTCTCTTTGAAAAGACTCGTGGTAAATATTAACTCAAGAGTCGAAAGTATCTTGTCTCAATGAAGTAAATGAAATTCAGTTGTAACCACTTCCCTTAAATCTAGGAGAGTTAGTTATCATCACATGTGGTGTAGATCACAGTAGCTTACATTCTTCTCTGATAGGATTTCTATATATACTTGAAATAGCTTCTTTCACAAGTTAATGAAATATAATAATTCATAGTTATATTTTTTCTCTCGTTTTCCTTTACTTTCCTGCATTTTCTACCAGTTTCTCATTCTCTCAACATACATATCGAGTTATATGTTATATAGCGTTTATTGATCTCCATCATGATTTCCTGTTCAATTTTTCCTTCCACTTTTCAATGTTGTATCAAGTTTGAATATCTCAAAGACTTAATGTTCTTTATATCTCTAACATATGGCTCATCGTTATAAAGTTTCACATCTTGAGAATGCATTACTAAAATTACGATCCTTCATGCTAAGAGACTTGCTTCTTTAATTGTTCTGTGATGGTGCCCAAATATAATAGGAGAATATAACCTCAGAAAAAGTTGATAATTAAGGAAAGCTAAACATGGTTCTCATGAACTTAGATATCGTGCTACAATTGTTTTCTTTAATGGCTTCGAATTTTTTAAATACCGTAAATATTATGGCCCAATGAAAAATAGCTGCAATATATGCAGTATTTGTGAATACTGATTAAGGTTTTTCTGAAAAACAAAAAAAAGTTGCTATTTAAGAAAACGTAACGCAATACTCTCAATCTACAAAAGTTAAGTTTGATAAGTGTAGGAATTCATTATTGCGAAATGCTGTTTATAGCGACAGCATGCTTCAAGAAATCATCCCGACACGTTTCATTATTATCAATGGACATGATTCACTTTTTGCTCGCTTTGATTTTTTTATTATCTTTTTATTTAAATTATCTACAGACAACTTGAAGAGGATATGGAATTTGTATTTTATCTAAATAAATTATCAATCATGTACATTTAGTGCATTCTTTTATTTTGTCTCCAAGAAGTATTTGGATTATAATACCTTATCTTTTTTGACAGAATCCTTGCAAAGCATCCTTCTGTTCTTTTAAGGGACACTTCACTTAGTAAGAGATACAAAGATTATGCCTACAACTTTCTGGTTGAGCCATTGAAATTCCTCCAAACGCATAATGTGTTGGACGTGTTAGGTTCAAGCCACTTTGAATTTGTTGAGTTATTACAAAACGTACACTAATTTTTTCTCCTCCATATTTTTTTTTATATTTTTTATAAGTCAACCATTGGATTAGAAATAATTAATTGAAACTACTATAATTAATTTTTTAATTCATTAAACCATGTTTTCATTTTGTTTTTAGAAGTAAGACATGTCAATTACGTAATATGTACACTTTAATTTGCTGTATGATAGAACCTCCCTTTTTCAATAGTTTTAATGTTAACGATTATATTCAAACTCAGGTCTAGACCACATATTAAACTTGAAGAAGGCTTAATCTTATCTAAAAGTCCAAATTAATCAAAGGTTAATTTCATTCTGTCAATAGCCCTTTTAGTTAGCTACGTAATATAGAAAAGTGAAATATAAAAGGGAGAAAATAAAAAGCTAAGTTGGTGTGGACCTAACCTCAAATATTCCTTCAAATCATTTTGTTTTACTCATCCGACATGTCACATCTAATTGTAACTTTGATGTTATCCATAAATTACACTCAAAAAGTCCTTCAAATGTGTTTTTAATAATGATACATGAATTAAAAGTTTAACGAGATGTAACAAAATGCAGAACATAAAAATGGCATGAATGAAAAATTACAATGAGACAAAATGGAGGAACTTAAATTACAATGCATGAATGAGAAAAAAAGTGGCACACTTGAAACAAAGACAATTGACCGTCGTTTCAGTTCCCTTGTATGTTAATATTGAAGAGCTTCATGTTCTAATTTGGATCTTTCGTTGCTTCTTCATTTCATCACAACACCGTTTACTTGGAATTGGGAAACTGATAGGCGATGATTGTGTAACAAGTATGGACAAAGGTGAGAAAAGTTACTAGGGTTAAAGGAAAGTTGTAACCGCTCTTTAAAAATGTGTAAACATTGTAGCACCTATCTAAGATTTTGCCACACAAATGGAAGAGTATCATGAAGATTTTGGTGACGTAATTTCCTGAGTGAAATGTGTTCAAGGCATGAAACATGGTGGTATGCTTGTGGTCAATAATGCTACGGTCAACTCCCTCTGCGATTTTATGGAAAAAAGCCACCAGATCTTGATTGCTCGTTTTCAAATCGTCTACTATAACTTTCTGGTCTTTGAGAAGTTGAACATCACCTGAACAGCATATCAAATCCCTGAAAAGCAAGGCAGACGAAGTGCATATACGCCTGTCGTCGGTAACAGAAGAAGAACTGCTACTCTTCAATTTCTTCTTGTGATGCTCCCAAGCAATGAAACTCCGCCATGATACCTCTGCTGTCTTCGTGATAATTAGCTTTGGGATTTGTAGTATCCCTTGACTTCGGTTGAACTCGGCTGTAAATTTAAAGTTTATGTGTGCATGATCACCATCAATATTGAGGGGTTGGATGGTAATACCGGCAGCTTTGAGTCTCGTAGCACAGCGATTCAGATGATGCGCATGCATAGTTTGTTTGGTATCAGTGTCATATACATTTATCCTCACTTCATTCTCCTCTTTCTTTTTTTACATCCACCCGATTTCAAAGTAGGAGTAAGCAAGATCTAGGAAGTGAAAGGTGGATTGAACCAACAATTTCTCAGAGAAGCCAAAGAGATTCCGAGCAAGATTTTGTATGAGCTCTAGCATTTGGTGAGAGGAACCAAGAAGCTCTTCAAACAATGTTTCGAGAATAAAAATTGGTATCTGATTCTCCAGCAGCATCAGATCGGTTATGACATACTCCATCTTTTTTACTTCTATTCCGGGACTACTGCCATTAAACGGTATCGGTATCTCTGAATCCAACTTTGATTCACAGATAAGAAGTTCCAACAGAAAACACCCATCGAATACCATAGTTGTGGCCAGATCGTACATGTCTAGCTTGATTTCATCAACGTAGCTTGCACGAACAGCTGCATCTAAGTCTATAACTGCTTTCATACACTTTTCTATAGCATCCAGCCCAAATGTTCGACTTAGAAGGGCCGTGACGCAACGCCATTTAATCTCTTCCATTTGTAACAGCTCCCTCCTTCCCCTGTACCGGGGGCCAATGGAGACAACTTTTGGCAAGTAAGCACTCTCATTTGCTTGTCGAAGGTTGTCTGGAACAACAGAAATGCTATACGGTTGACACGTTTCTTTGCGTACAGCACCTAACAAAGCTTTAGTAGTTTCCTTCCATCTATTGTACCTGCTATCTTCTTTAGTTTCCTTCTGGTTCTTGTACCTGCTCTTTTCTTCCTCCATTAACTTCAACTATTTTCTTACTCTATGTGCAGCCGCCCATGTCTGTTTCAGATCTGAAAAACTTCAACGATTTAATGTCTTTTACTATTAATTTCTTATAAAAAAAATTTGGAGCGAGGAAACGCAGCGGAGTCAGAAATTTTGGAATAGCACTAGGGTGACATTGTGGTTGGTGTCATTTGTAACGCCCCAATTTATTATTTAATTATTTTTGGTTGAGTTTAGAGTCTTTTATATTTTATATGATTTATATGATTTATGTTGATTTATAACGTGTTGTGATGTTTTATTATGTGACTTTATATTTATTTAGTAGAATATGTTGAATTATTAGAATAAATATATTTGAGGGGCTGGTTTGGATTTGGTTAAGAAATATATTTGGATTTGGTTAAGAAATATATTTGGATTTAGTTAGAAAATACGTGGATTTAGTTAGAAAATATGTTGAGGGTGTGAGATATAAAAGTTAAGAGCAAAACACAAATTAGGTTTAGAAGTCTTTGGGAGAAAGAGGAGAAGAGAACCAAGAAAAGAGGAGAACCAAGAAAAGAGGAGAACCAAGATAAGAGAGAACCTGTAGAGTCTTGCAATCACCAATCTAAGGTAAGGGTGGGAAACTTATTCTCTAATCATAAGTTTATAATTCTGAAATTGGATTTAACATGTAGTTTTGTTGTTGTTCATGTAAAATTGAGAACTAGGGTTTAAAACCGGATTGGATA
>Ga0315914_1007674_pt1 | contig 14824 bp, 5 predicted proteins | sample MpolenodulesMG_FD_203920 | JGI IMG/M metagenome (GOLD analysis project Ga0315914, IMG submission 203920) | Medicago polymorpha root nodule microbial communities from Los Angeles, California, United States - elongated nodules | ecosystem: Host-associated > Plants > Roots > Nodule | place: USA... | reverse complement strand
TCAAACTCCGACTATCACAAAAAAAAAAAAATATATATATATATATATATATATATATATATATATATATATATTTATATATATATATATATATATATAGGTTAATAAGCAAAAGTGGTGGATCCAATTTCAACAAGGACGCAACAACAACATTTTGTTAATGTCATAATTTTACTTCTCACATTTCATAAAGTGATTTTTTAAGAGTCTTGTCCTGAGTGGTTTAATTGATGCTTTAGCATTATATTTGTAAGTCTATATTTGGTTGTTTGAGGCAAAATAATCTTTAATGTGTAAAATTGATTTTTTGAGGATGAGTAAAATTGATTTTACTTCAAGAATTAATTCTATTTTGAAGTTAAAATCAATAATTTTTTAGTCTAAATGTAATTTTTAGTTTATATTTTTTTTCAATTCACTTTTACGTAAATGTACGCGTACATAAACTATTACACATTCAACTAATTTTTAAATAAAATTAATTTTTAAAAAATAATTCAAACAAAATCAATTTTTGTTCAAACAAAAACATCAAACAAACATTACATAAGTATGAAGGTAACTTTTGATTTTGTCCACGTGAAAGAATGCATGAGATTCTTTTCCACACACTCCCAGCTTTTTTCACTCTTGCAAACCCACATGCCATTGCCCAATCAAAATTCAATTTGCACTCCACGTGACACAACTCATGACATTGTTTTCCACAGTATCATTTAGTGGTTTGTTGACATATGTGACTATCTCATTTACTAAAGTTTGTTTGTCTTCAAAATTGAACAAGGACAAGGACAAGAACACTGATTTCTATCTTAAAATTTAATAATGATGGCAGAAAGCTTATTACACAGGATTCTGCATGTTCTAACAATATTCCATTCTATACCAGTAATTTTTCATAATCCAAACTAGTAACTTGAAATAACCATGAAATGATCCTTTCAAAGGCCAAAACTTAATTCAAAACATACAAGTTCACACAATCCAAAACTGGTACATAGTACATTGACTCTTGACAAGTTTAGTGGCATTTGATAATGATGGCTTCTCAACAATAATTCAAAGCTAGTATTACCGTAAAGTGTATCATTTCTCAATTTGATATAATGTTGTGGATCCTTTCGGTTAATGAGATGATAATAAATTTTCTTTTATCCTTTTGTGTTGTAACAATAGAATTTCACATGCCTAAGCTTAAGGAAAATTCCTTACTAAAAATAACACAATAATTTAAAAATATATAGTTGTTCCATCACTAATGAAAAGATAGAGAATTTATACAAGAGTATAAAGAAACAAGGTTTTGGAGCCAAGTGGTCATTTCCAAGCTTGTTGTCACGTCTTGTATGTGTTGTATAAATATAAGCTAGATTGTATGTTTTATCCGTGTGTTTGGTTCTACATAACAATAATTGATTTTGACTGAATTGATTTTGTATAAGTGATTTTGGATAAAAGTGACCGGAAGATAAAGTTATTTGTGTTTGTATAATTCATGTAAAAATGGATTGAACTACAAATTTGTGTGTATATGTCAATTTTAAAATCAAAAGCTACAAATCTTATCTTCAAATAGAGTCAATTTTTGAAACAAAATCAATTATACTCTGAAGCAACATGTAAGAGTCAATTATAAACCGCGAGAATCAATTTTAGCCTCTCTCAAAGTATAGAACCGAAAACACACTTAATTTGATGAATGTTAAGTAGCATATGGAGAGTGGTTATTTATGGTTTAATGGTTTTAGTTTGGGATTATATAAATTACCCAAACTTTTCTTGGGTTCATTGTATTTGACTTATGCATAATTGCATATGAGTTATAACTTTTTTATATTTTCATTCTTTTTTAACCTTATTAATTTAATTATCTTTTACCATTTCTTCGTGAGAATACTTCAATTTGCAGGGTATTTTATTATATATAAAAGTTGGAGTTTGAATCTCATATTTTTCATTTATTTACCTTAAAGGTGAAATTTTTAATCATTAAATTACTTGAAAAGAAATTTCTTTTACCCCTTTTATAACATGCAACAACGGTCCACGCTAAAAATAAACTGGCAACATACATTTTTATGATAACTCTTTTTTTTTTTCTTTTTTCAAGAAGTTCCCCGGGATAACTGTGATTGTATATGAGCATGCATTCTGCTCCTTCTTTCTTTATTTTTATTTATGAAAGAATTTTGGTCTTTCAATTGTATTTAATTCATATAGAACATTATTAAAAAATAAATATATTAAGGAGAATATTAACTGGTGCCGGCAATGGTTAAACATTTAAAACAAGTAAGTTTTTATGAAAATATTGTGTAATCATTACTTTATCAAAAGTAACATCTTACATTTCCAAGACAAAAGACCCATATATTAAATAATACTAATATTTATAAAAAAAAAATAAACAAACATATATTTTCATGTCATTTTAGATTTATCAATTATTTTAACCGTTAATTTTATCAAACACTTAAATATCAATAAACTATTTTTCAACTATAAACTAACAACAATCAATCGTAACTATCTTTTCAATTATTAGTTAGCTTATAACCTAGTTTACCAAATAGAGCCTGAAAAATGGTTGATAACTACAAAACTCTAATTTTGGCGCATGGAAAATAGCTTAGCAGCTTATCTAAGTTTTCAATATCTGTATTATTAGGTGCCTAATGTTTAATGGCTTTTACTTTATGTATTTATTTTTACGTCTAATGAATGAAAAAACACTATTTCTTGTCTTTCATCATCTTCATTTGGAATTTTTCTCTTTCACCATGATACTCATTGCATTTCATATCTGATGCTTAGACAAAAAGTTACTAATTAAAGGAATGTTGATGGAAATTTGATACCATGAAATTAGTGTAAATGTATTTTCACATGAAATTAATGTCCGGTTTATTACTACCAACTTTTCACTTGCATATGCAGCTTGAGACTTGAGAGATATAGCTATTGGACACAATCCAAAGATAGATAATTTACTTTAGGTTAACATTTTTTTTTTTTATAATTAAAGAAAAGAGAAAGAGTTTAATTTAAATGTATTGTCATTGTAAAATTATTTACACATGTATTTTTTTTTTAGCAAACACATGTATTTAAGAGTGCAGCAACACATCATCATATACATATGTAAAATAACTTTACACTAAAATGACATACAAATTACATTCAAAAAGAAAAGAACAGAACAATAACAATCAAACTTTATAAAAAAAAAGAAAAAAAAAACTTTATCTCACTAGATGCAATTGACTACATAGATCAATACCATAATTTTAGGATTATTAACACATTAGACTAGGGCAGCCACACAAGTTAGTTGACCACCATATTTTCATCTCAACATTATACTATGTATATGAGTCTTCTCATTTATATGTTGTTTCGTACGCAACATGGTTATCTCCTTGCATTGATCAATTGTAGCATCTTCCACTAAATATTTATGTTCTAAAAGAGAAGTTCCCTATGTAGTGTGAAATGAAGCCTTATGTCATGAGCTTTGCAAAAACCAAAACAAAAAAGAAATTAAGATTGCTTAGAGCAACGTGAGAGAAATGGTTATCATCATTATTATTTCGCAATGAAAGAAAATTAACTCAACATAAGTTAAAGTCTTAAAGTGCTTTGGCTCGAAAAGAAAATCAATTCTATGAAGCCGTGACACTTGCACAGGCACGAGTTAGACACTAAACACATCTTCAATGCTACATAATTCATAAGTTCACAACTATTGTTAATCCTTTGACTAAGATCTTACCTGTTTTCACTTTTTCTAGAGCTTCAAATAAAGTCTTCTAGTTCCTTGCTTCTAGCCAATGAGAAAATACAAAAGACTCATGAATCATGAAGCCATCAAAAACCCCTCAACTTAAAAAATTTCAAAGATTTCACTTATCATTGCATAATTTCAACAAAAGAAAAAAAAATCACAGAACTAAAAAAAAATTGAAAGACAAATTATTGCACACTACATGCAACCAAGCACATTAAAGAGACAATTTTCATTGAAATTGAGTAAATTAAATAAGAGACATTTAACTTAATTGTAACGCAGATTTAAAATAAAAAGAAGTTTCAAATTGGTACCACGTTGTGAAGATTTTTCTCAAGAACTATAGAAATAAAGATGAAAACAATGAGTTGTGTGTGGTAAAAAATGAGAATAAAATGTAATAATACCTTTCCACCATTTTGAGAACTGATTTCCTCACCTTTGTATTTCTTACAAGAAATACTTGGCCCGATCACATTGGTTAGACTGTATAAAATTATGGTTTGCTCTCTTTTCTTCCTCATTTCACAATCTTGGTTGGTTACATTAAATAATTTAAAAAAAGAAAAAGTGGAATTTGTGTTTGATGTGCAAGAATATTTATAGAGGTTAATAAGCAAAAGAAGAAAATAATAATTAAAAAAACTAATAATTTGTTAGTTGTGGTTATTGGAAATTTGATTGTGAAGATGATGACTTCTCAACTATAATGCTAAGTAAGAGATATAGGATTTTTGGCACAAGGATATTTCTTTGTATCTTTGGTTGTGACTTTGTTCTTTTTCTGGCACACCTTGTGTTAGAAAGAACGCTTTGTTTTGGGTAATATATTCCATTTTAACCTCTTTAAAAAAAAAGATATAGGATAAACACATTAAAAAATAATATAGTTCGGTTTGTAATGGGGCCAAAATTTATTCCGGAGGTGCGTACTTCATTGTGACATGTTTTTTTTTCTTTCAATAAATTCATTGTGATATGTTTTTTTTTAATAAATTCATTGTACGTGTTTGGTTTTCTTTGGAGTATAATTAATTTTGTCTCTACAATTTATTTTACTTGAAGTTAAAATTTGTACTTTCAAATTCTATAGTTGATTTTTATAAATAAATTTAAAGTATAAGTCACTTTTACATAATTGTAAAAAACACAAATTATTTTATCTTCAACTTATTTTTAGTCCGAATCAGTTCATTCAAAGTACATTTTTGTCACGCATACACTAATTCTATCTTAAAGCTAGAATTTGTAATGAGTTTTATATTTAAATTTATTGTTCAATTTACTTTTACGTAAATGTATTTAAACATAAATCATATACATTCAACTCACTTTTTAATAAAATTAATTTTACAAAATCAATTCAATCAAAATCATTCTTTTTTCATCACAAAATCAAACAAACACTACATGAGTATGAATTTATGATGATTCAGCAACTTTCGATTTTGTCCACACTCTGGCATTTTTCCACACACATGGTCTTTTTCCACTCTTGCACCCAACATGTCTTTGCTCAATCTCTAAAAAAAAAATGTCTTTGCCCAATCAAAATTCACTTTTGCACTCCAAATGCCACAACCCATGGGATTCTTTTCCACACTATCATTTAGTGGTTTGTTGACATATTTGACTATCTCATTTACTAAGGTTGGTTTGTCTTCAAAATTGAATAAAGGGACATGTACAACAAGAACCCTATTTTTTTTCTTCTTAAAATTTAATATTGATGGTAGAAAGATATAATTACATAGGATTATGCATGTTTTATGAATATTTCATTCTATACTATTAATTTGTCATAATCCAAACTAGTGACTTAACACAAACCATGAAATCATCCTTTCAAAGGGAAAAATTTCATTCAAAACAGAAAAGTTCACACAATCCAAAACCAATACATAGTAGGATACTTGACATCAACTCTTAGTTTAGTGGCATTTGATAATGATGGCTTCTCAACGATAATTCTAAGCATTAATAAAGTGTATCATTTCTCAATTTGATATAATGTTGACCTTTTCAGTTAATGAGATGATTGGGGATTTTTCTTTATCCTTTTGTGTTGAGAGTTTCACATGACTAAGCTTATGGCTTCCTTACTATAAATAATAATTTAAAAAATAAATAGTTGTTCTATCACTAATGAAAAGATAAAGGATTAATACAAGAGTAAAAAGAAACAAAGTTTTGGAGCCAAGTGGTCATTTTCAAGATTGTTGTAATCTCTAAGCGTGTGTGTTTGGTTCTACGATACAAATAATTGATTTTGCATAATTAATTTGGATAAAAGGTAAAATAATTTGTATTTATATACATTCATGTAAAAATTGGTTGAGCTATAAATTTGTGTGTAAAAGTCAATTTTAAAATTAAAAAAAAACTTTAAATCCTAGCATCAAATAAAACCAATTGTAAAAACAAAATCAATTCTACTTAGAAACAACATGTCAGAGTCAATTGTAAACACCATAATCAATTTTAGACCCTCCAAAAAGAGAATCAACCACACACTTAATTTGTAGTTGATGAATGGTGAGTAGCATATAGAGAGTGGTTGTTTATGATTCAATGGTTTTAGTTTGGGATTATGTAAATTACCAAAGCTTTTCTTGCATTTAAATACATACAAAACAAGCGACACATATAAAAAAAAATTACATTGTGATGCAAGAATTTTTTGAATTAATACAACATATTTGATAAATATCCCTTCTTTAAAACAAATATTTGTTTCGATGTATAAATAAAAATGATATAGTTTGAACACTTGGTGTATATTTTCAAAACACAAAAAAATACAGAAAAAATAGCATCAAACCGCACAATGTGCTTATCTCTAGTTAAATTAAAATAATAATAGAACTTAATTTTCTTATTATCGGTTTTTATGTGTCGTGTTTTGTGTATGTTTCTTTGATTCTTGCTATGGAACTATATTCATTGGTCGATTCAAATTGAGAGGATGAGAAAGAGTTGAAAACATTGATTCACCACATAAGCTGAACCAAGATTAACTAATATAAGAAATCTATCTTTCAAAAAAAAAATCTATTTTTTGTGATTTCCATAAGGTACAGTTGAAGAAAGCACTCTAAAAAAATGGATCTAGTTACATCAAACATGGATGGAATAATAAAAAAGAAAAGGAAGTGGAATTTGTGTTTGATGTGCAAGAATATATATAGAGGTTAATTAGCAAAAGAAGAAAATAAAAAAAAAAACTAACCATTTGTTAGTTGTGGTTATTGGAGATTTCATTTGAATTTTGATTGGGACTGATGGTGGTAGAGAAGAGATATAGGATAAACACAATGATTGCATCAGTAGTGGATCCAATCTTGACAAGGACACAACAACAACATTTTGTTAAATGTACGAAAAAGAATATTTGTAGCAATTATGAATAAAGGTACATTTTTATTTCTTATGATGAGTGCATACTCGCTTTTCCTTTTTCCTTTATGTGTTAGTACACATGAATCATCATCTTTCTGTTCAAAACTTTAGATTGTAAGTATACTTTTATGTAACTCTAGATGTTGGTCGTTACTTCTAAAATTGCTAGTGTGTATGGCGTTCCATCAATCTCTTGTTACAATTGCCAGCATGGTGATCGAGTTTTTAAAAATAATTGCTACTATGGTGTGCTTCAAACACATGATAGGATTAAATAATGCTACCATCTTTTTTATCATGTGTTAACCAAACATGGGATATGATAAGTGTTTATCATGTAACTATCATATCGTGTCATCATCCAATTTTTTATCATGTCATGCGCATCAAACATAAATGGCCTTAATTGTTTTTTTCGTCTCAATTAAAACTTTAATTGAAGAATCTCTACGTAACTTTATGATATATGTAAGTATGTATGCAAATATATGAGACAGAATTCTTTGAATTTTCAAAACCTAAGGCTCAATTTGTTATGATAATTTTTTGCAACAAAATTACTCTTACAACTTTTGAGAATAAGGCCAACCAAAAGTTTCTCCTTTTGTCTTTCCAAAATTTTGTGTAACCATTGAAGATTCACAAAGTTTGCAGCCATTAATCCATTCCTCATACTTATGGAATAGGCTAGGCCGAGTTAGGTTTTGTAAGGTTTAAGTCTGGTCTGCCCAAATATATTAAGGCCTAGCCTGGCATGCGGCCTGTAACAACTCGTTTTTTACTAGAATTATTTTAATTATTTATTATGTGTGTTTATATGTGCTCGTAAGTTAAACACAATGATTACATCAGTAGTGAATTCAATCTTGACAAGGACACAACAACAACATTTTGTTAAATGTACGTAAAATAAGATTTGTAGCAATTATGAACAAATGTACATTTTTATTTCTTATGATGAGTGCATACTTGCTTTTTCTTTTTCACATGAATCATTTTCCTGTTCAAACTCAGTTTATTACATTTGATAATTTCATTTTGTATTTTCCCTAAAAAAAAGATAATTTCATTTGTATTGGCGAGAACAAGTTCGATTCTTCTTAGGTAGAACTTTACTTATCTTTTGGTCGATTTCGGATTTTTAAGATAGCTTCATCTAGAAACCGGAGGATTAACAAAAAAATATATTTAGATTTCATATTTCATCTTCAAAAGCTCAAACATTGTTGATGACTAAGACTTTAATTGTTTTTTTTTAATCACGATTAAGGCTTTAATTGGAGAATCTCTGCATAACTTTACGATGTATGTACGTATACATGCAAATTTATGAGAAGGAATTCTTTGAATTTTCAAAACATAAGGATCGCTTTGTTGGCGCCTTCTAAGGTGAGAGACCTTAATAGGTCTCCCACGGTAGGCAAGTGAAAAATCTGCAGGTGTATTGTACACTTGCATACACCAAATCAATTTATGTTCTCTCTCCTCTATAACTCATTCTTCCCTCAACCTCTCCCCTCTTCCTTTCTGCAAAAAGCCAGCAACACATAGATCTTCAATGAAAGACAACAAATGGCCCATATATTCATCTTTGTTTGTTAACAAAGTTTAACATTTCACACTAATTTATGTTTTCATTCTGTTCCCTCTTTCTCTTAATAACAAATTAATAGTAACAACTTAACATTCTCTTTAAAAGAACAAAAAACGTAAAATTGGATTTAGTCCAAAATAATCAATGGAATCGTTGATTAAATAACAAGGTTCATCTAGTTCAAGATTTCTAATGTTTTGTTCTCTCTCTTATCTATTACCACTATCTTCTAAATTCTAATCTTATGTAACCACATTTTTCTTCACAAATTTCTTTACAAGAAAAATAATACACAGATTTGGCATAAACTTGAAAAAGAAGGGTAAAATAACATGTAAAAAAGGATTCTGAGAGAAAAGATAAAAAAGAAAATAATCGAACAAACTCATAAAATTAGAGGATAAAAGAGAGCCACATCTAGTAAATTGATACAATTTTTCCATCAATCTCATAAAAAAAAGAAATTGTAGAAAACTCAAAAAGAAAGACACAAATTTGTGACGGTGGGTCAAGATCTTGGCGACGCTCCGAGTTCGTGGTCGACATTGATGGGTCAGACGAACGAAGTAAGAGGTCAGCATTAAGATCGTTGTCGGAGACCGTGATTCGAGTGGTCGGCTATGACGGCGCAAATCTGGGTGCGTAGAGGAAATCCATAAGATAAACATTCCTATTCTTGAACATAATTTGTAGATATTAACAATATCAATTTTTATTTAAGAAAATCATAGGATAAAAATCCAAAAAATTTCCCACAATTTCCGTAGCTGCAATGGTGGATCTGGAAGAGTTGAGTGAATAGAAAAAGCGAAAAGAAAGGAAAAATTATTTGGTGTTGTGAGTGCATGTTAACAACCATAGAGCTTCACTATCTAATGGCTGAAAAACAATATTCTTCCTCCTCCAAAAATAAAAAAAACAATATTCTTCCTTTCCTATGGTGAGAGACCTATCAAGCTCTCCCACCCTAGACTTCACCCGCTTTGTTGTGATAATATTTTGCTACAAAATTACTCTTACTACTTTAAGGATAAGGCCAACCAAAAATTTCTCCTTTTGATTTTCCAAAATTTTATGCAACTGCTGAAGATTTACAAAGTTTACAGCCATTAATCCATTCCTCATACTTACGTAGCCAATGAAAAAAAGCTGGCAATGATGACGCATTACTAATTCTCCATTCCGTCTCAATTATAAGCAAAAAATTTTTTTTTTTTAAATTCATTAAGGTTTCGATTGTCTTTTGTTTTCATCTAATGAAAAATTTTCTTCATAAGAATATGATCAATTTATAAGTATGTTTGACCTTTAAAATGACGGAACAAATAGTTTATTTCTGCAAGATAAGTTTATATCATATGTATCTTCTTTTGATCATGTGTCTTTTATCTCTTCGATAAATTTTCACTAGATGACACAATTAATATTATATACACTACTTTTAAAGTATTATTTATTTTTTAATGAAAAACAAACCAATAGTTGATTAGGATAATTTGGTAAAATAACATCTTTTTTTTAATTAATACATTTCTTAATATGTGTGTAAAAACCTTAAACGATATTCATTTTAAAATCGATGGAGTATTATATTGCAATGTGTTATTTTCATTTGACAAAACTTCATTTTTTTAAGAGAATGTGAAATGTTTAACTACAAAATTATTGTCCACAAACACAATGAAAAGTCATGCAAAATTCAAACATGTTAGATCGATTGTCCTTAAAGATAATTGATTATGAATAGATTAGCGATAATTTTGCAACAAAAAATATAATACAAATTGGATTAGATTAAAATATTAATGGAACTTAGTTTTTTTTAGTTGACATTGGACACTGAAAATTTCGTAGGCACTACATGAAATTTATGTAGCATCTATATTTTAGATCGAAGATACGTCTAGTGTATAGCACTGACACGACATCATAATTACAAACTTACATTAAATTACTACTCCCTCCATTCCATAATACTTAGCACAGTTGACCCTATTACGCATGTCAATGCATAATTTTGAGCTTAAATATCGTGAATAATACTCCATCCGGTCTCATATATAAGAAAATATTCTTTTTCTAGGTTCATTGAATAACTAATGTATTTGTTTTACAATGTAGACCAAATACATTAATTATTCAATGAACCTAGAAAAATAATCTTTTCTTATATATGAGACCGGAGGAAGTATGTTAGAAAAAATTATGAAAATTTGATATTTTGAAAATACTCATCGAGACGAATCTAACGACATTATGATATTATTTATCTTTGTATATTAGTAGAAAAATATGGCCAAAGTAAGTTAGGTGTAAATTGCAAAATTTCAAATGAGAGGGAGCATTAGTATTTATTTGTCATTGTCGTGTTGCCACTGAACTATTCATTGGTTGTCTCAAATTGAGAGGATGAGAAAGAGTTGGAAATATTGATTCACTACATAAGCTGACTCAAAATTAACTGATACAAGAAATCTATTTTTTGTGATATTCAATAAGGTACAGTTAAAGAAAGTCTTAAAAAATTGACCCAGTTACGAAGAATTAGTCGCGGACTCATGACTTGGATGCTCCCAGTAAAAACGAAACAATCCTAAAAGAATTTCACTATACATTTTTTGATATCTCTCATATACAATGTTTGAGACCAACCATCTTAACAATAGATACAAGAAGTGACAACTTTTTTTACCTTAAGCTAAGTAAAAATGATTCAAAGCTAACTAAAAAAAATTATTACAAAGCTAAAACTTCTCATACTTAGTAACTAACTAAAATAGTATTCTTTGAACATGCTTATGCAGAAGAAATCTTAATATTAGCTCACCAAAGTGAAGTAGAGAGAGTTTTGGAACTGCAAATTCAGGCAACATTTTCGTTATCTCTCTCAATCGCTCAGTGACTTCCTTCATCGTAGGTCTCTTCTCCGAATCCGGATCGACACAAACTCTTATTAATTCAGCAACTTGTTCCACCTGACTGATCTTCTTAATAAGTTGCTAGAATTGGACCCACCATTTCCTTTAGAGGTTTGTCCCATTTTAGATAACGTGATGCCCAGTTTTCGAATAACGGATTCGACTGGTAACTATTTCGAATAACAAAACACCAAAACTATAGACATTTCTTGCTGGACTTGTTGATTGCATCATGTCAATGTGTTTTTCTACCATCAGGCTTCTTTTCGGCTGAATCTATTTCGTCGGAGAAATTCAAATCCGAGATTTTAGCGGCGTGGTCATCGGGTTAGGTGAACAGTTAAAGAAGTTAGATTGATAAGGGCCACAGGAGGACAAAATTGACAAAATTCTTTGTGGTTCACTTTTGATAATTTTGCTTCTAAAGTTATGTCACAATTGAAATAGGCTTAAATTGCAACTCTACATAGTATTCTTCACATGGTAATGTAACAGAAACAGAAGCTACAATAATTTCAACTCCACTAAGCATGATTTACCAATTACATTACTAAAATATTCTTCACATGCTTCTTCAAGATCTGATCTATTTAGCTTTGGCACTCCTGAAAAATGAAAATCATTGTCATGCATGCACAAAGAAAAAATCCACACTATTAGGAATATAGCTAAAAGAAAATTTCCTAAATAAATAGGAAAATCAGGAAGCAAATAATAATACTATTATATAAACTAAACTAAACCTAAAAGATAATCAAGATAAAGAGCATTCCGCCATTGTGTTATGAATTAATTTGGATAAAGATAAGGAATGGATAAAGTTTGAGTATGTAACTAATACTATAGCAACTAACACTATTCTTATCAAATACTTCTCTGCTTTATTCATATGCTTTTGATTACATTTATAGTACTATCTAAAGGGAATCTCAGATAGTACATTCTCTTTGTGACATCAAGCATTTCTTAACAACCTAGTGACGTCTCAGCATAATAGAATGAGTTGGCACGTAGCCGATGAAACCTTCTAGAAGTCTCTAGACTCTCTTCCTAGTTCCTTTCTTGAGGGAGGCCGGGATAACAAAGTCATCGAGGGACTTTGGCCTAGCTGCCTTTCCAACATTGAAGGTTCATTTTTGAGAACTGCTTTCCACACCTTTGCCTTTCTTGCAAGAAATACTCCGTCCCACACATTGGTTAGAGTGTATATTTTAATTTGCTCTCTATTCTTCCTCATTTCATAATCTTGGTTGGTTACATTAAATAATTTGAAAAGAGAAGTAGAATTTGTGTTTGATGTGCAAGAATTTATATAGAGTTACATCAAATAATTTTTTCTCACCACAAAATCAAACAAACATTTACATGAATATGAATTTATGATGATTTGGTAAAACATTACATGAGAATGAATTTATGATGATTCGGTAACTTTTGATTTTGTCCACACACTCTGGCTTTTTTCACTCTTTCACTCCACATGCATTCCCAATCAAAATTCACTTTTGCACTCCACATAACAATTCATGAGATTCTTTTCCACAATATCATTGACTATCTCATTTTTATTAAAGTTGGTTTGTCTTCAAAGTATATGAAGTAGTTTGAGATTATGTAAATTACGAAAGCTTTTCTTGGGCGCATTGCATCTGAGTTATGTAAGAAACCTATCACATGCATGATGTGAAAATATCAAGAGTGTACTACGGTCTATCAATATGCAAATACTTTTTTTTTTATGGGAATATGCAAATACTCTTTTATTAAATAAAAGGAAAATGCTTTCTTTTTAAAAATAAAATAAAAATAAAGTTCAGATATATATACTGAAAGAGTTTTGGCATTCATTGTGATTCTACTCAATTTGAAGGATTAGTCTTACAATTACGCGGTAAAGGGATCCGCTTCACACAAAAATTACCATGGCATGGGTTAACTAAGTTTAGTTTTTGTTGTTGTTGAAAAAAACACAATTAATTAATTTCTTCCATAGCTTCAACCACAATATAAGATGACATATGCTCATGTATTTGGCAACAAATGTACGACAATATCGTTTTGGCTAACAAATGAGAAACATAATTTGTTTGCCTCTGAATAAAACTTATTTTAGAGTTTTGTGTAAAACTAATTGAAACTTAGCAAAAATTTAAAATAGCATCAAAATTGGAATTGACACCGAAGTTACTTCGGATATCGTAAACCACTTGTTTACGGTCAAGTTCAATAAACACACGTATAAACCCATGCTATCAAGACAATTGATTGCCTTTTTTAAGCCTAGTGCCTCTGCTTCCTTAGGCTTTGTTTGCGAGTTGGGTTTTGGAGGGGAAAGGAGGGGAAGGAAAGGCTTATGGAGAGGTAAACCCTTGTTTGCGAGTTTTAAAAAAACAAGGGAAAGGTTTTGGGGGGTTTTGAAGGGCTTCATTTGACCAATTTTAAAGTTCCCCCAAATTGGAGGGTTAAACATACAAATTGACAATTTTGCCCTCATAATAATTCAAAATTCCAATTTTAGACATGACCAAATTATTATAATAACTTTTTACAAAAACAACTTATTCAAAACAACTTATTTTTACAAAACAACTTATTATGACCTCTTCTCAAAAAACAACTTATTTATACAAAACAGCTTATCATGACCTCTTTTCAAAAAACAGCTTATTCAAAACAACTTATTTATCCAAAACAACTTATTTTTACAAAACAACTTATTACGATCTCTTTTCCACAAATAACTTATTCAAAACAGCTTATTTACGCAAAACAACTTGTTACGATATCTTTTTCACAAATAACTTATTCAAAACAGCTTATTTATGCAAAAACAACTTGTTACGATCTCTTTTTTAAAAACAACTTATTCAAAACAGCTTATTTATCCAAAACAGCTTATTCAGACCTCTTTTCAAAAAACAGCTTATTCAAAACAACTTATTTATACAAAACAACTTATTACGATCTCTTTTTCAAAAATAGCTTATTCAAAACAGCTTATTACAATCTCTTTTTCAAAAACAGCATTTTTATGCAAAAACAACTTGTTACGATCTCTTTTTCAAAAACAACTTATTCAAAACAGCTTATTTATCCAAAACAGCTTATTCAGACCTCTTTTCAAAA
>Ga0315914_1007671_pt1 | contig 14828 bp, 5 predicted proteins | sample MpolenodulesMG_FD_203920 | JGI IMG/M metagenome (GOLD analysis project Ga0315914, IMG submission 203920) | Medicago polymorpha root nodule microbial communities from Los Angeles, California, United States - elongated nodules | ecosystem: Host-associated > Plants > Roots > Nodule | place: USA... | reverse complement strand
ATTTTGTTTTTCAAATATTTTTCTTTTTATATATATATATATATATATATATATATATATATATATATATATATATATATATATATATATATTTTTAGAATAATGTCACAACTCCCAAGTGCTGTTTAGCCCTATGAGAAAGACGAGGTAAGACGCCAATTTTTAATGTGCACATGCTATGACCATAGACTGACAAAGCTAAGCACATATAAGGTAAGAATATGTTCTACTTGATAAATGATATCATGCGCTTACTAGCCAAGATATCTTTCATACTTTTTGTTTGATTATTTTCAGCTTAATATCTTATTGTTGAGTTTTTTTTTGTTGACATAACCATCTAGTTCTTGGGGGAAAGGGCCCCTCGTAATTTGGAGTTTGACATGGAGGTATGTTAGACCTAACCAAGGATTGTTCCAATCAAGGATCAAACTTGGTACTCCAAATCAATTTGAATTTAAATGAAGCTCATGAAGCACTTGACGCCAACCACTTGGTTTATATGACATCAAGACAGTGGACAATAGTGAGTCCATCATTATGAGCTTTTGATCCTTTAAGATTTTAAATTTTCTGCATTTACAAAAGATTCTGCACAAATATCAATCTAAATAAGAATTCTTTAATTTATTATTCAATATAATTTCAAAAGGCAATAAATATGATCTATTAAATGGTAATGAAATGGGTAATGGGTAAACTAACAAGCTAATCTTGGCTCTTTTTCCAAGGATTATAATAACAATCAATAAATGGTAGAATGGCTTCACTTGATTTGACAAAATCTTAACCAATCAAGGAACGTATTACTTCTAACTTAAATGCCCAACTTTTGAGCAGAAGTCCAGACAATAAATTTTAAACACTTCATTGATGCTTCAAAATTAAAAGAACCATGCACCTTATAAAAACTCACCTTTGACGAAAGAGAATAAATTGAGGATGCCATTGCTTGCATCACATCAACTGCGGACCCCAAAGCATCCTTCAAATTTGGCACATCGGCCTGATAAAAAAAATAACAGTTCAATATTTGACAGACTATTTTAAATTAGTATGGAGTATCCAAAAATTGCACTACATACTGTTGCTTTTTCAACAAGCGGAAGACGGAGAGTACTGGCCCTCAAAGCTTCAGTTGCTCCCAGTACAGAACTGGAGTGATCTCTATCTAAAAGGGCCCATTCTTCCAAATACGAAATCTATGACAGAGCACAATATACTTCAATTGTGACATAATAATAGTAAAATGTAAAATAATTAATACTGATCAAATGTCCAAATGCATTTCCAATTATGACTCTAATCTAAAAATAACACTGAATCCTTTGTAACACATGCTAGAAATATTGGCGAAATACTATTGAATCATACCTGTCCCTTTAGAATGGAAGTGAGCTTCAACTTTTGCCTCAGTAATACCAGCTTGATTCTTTTAAGTATGACTGAATGCCGAAGCTCTGAGATTGTTACCCATGCGTTCCACAAATGTGTCTGGCACAATAAAATCATTTAGTTTAGCTTTAGTGTATAGTACATTATCATGTGTAAGTATTGTTATCGGCCAACAGTGTTGCCACTGTCATCCTAAACATTGTAGGAGTACATTATTCCGTGACACATGAGTGAACACTTAATAACATTGTCAGCATAGTGAAAAGTGAAAACCCATAAATAAAAGCATTTAATTATTGAATGTCACTAAGAAGACCAGTAGAACTCCACAGCCTATAAAGTATTGTAGAAAAGCGTAAATGGGGACAACTTTGATGGACACCAGACTCGTTGTCAACATGTTATTAGGTTAAGCTGTAGAACAAAGGTTTCTACTTGAGATAAACTTAAACCTTTCCAGCAACTACTTTGATTTTCTGTGCATATACTCAAGTATATGGCCATTCAATACAATCCTTATCTTTGCATATAATAATTTTGTCCTCATACATAGAAGGTTTATGATAGGTTTGTTAGTTGGAAGGAGTTAGAGTGTGTTATTACAATCAGTTGATATTGAGATAGTTAGAGAGGTAGACTATGTTATTGATATAGAAAGGGATGAAAAGGAGACTCCAAGACTGCATTGACTCTTGTGATTTGAGATAGTGTTGGGGCCTTAGCCCTTTTGGCATACGAACGTACAGACCCTCGAAGAAGCTCTACGATATATTGTATAATCAGGGGATTTCTTCCCTAAATCAATAAAATACCAGGTTCCTATCAGCTTACATCCATTTCCATTCAATTGGCTTACTGTAAAATCCTACTTGTTTCTGGTAGGATATAGAATAAAGGGTAACTACTAACTAGAGTAGTTAAGAGTTGATAGAGAAGTTGGTTAGCTAGCTAGTTGGATAGTTACAGTAATAACATGTATAAATAGAAGGATACATAGATAGAGGGAATAGAGTGGTGACTCTATTGTTAAGGGGAAACCCTTGGAGGAGAGACTTCTCTCCTATTCTCTTTTATTTTTTCTCAAATTTTTCAATAAAATAGTTCATTCTTCTCAATTTAATTCTTGGGTTCCTAACGGTTTCTAAGACACTTGAGCCAAATATAGGACAACACACAACGCTACTTGCAAATTTCTACATGACAACTTTTCACTATAGAGCTTCCTAATTAGACCACTACCAACAAAGATAGTTTCTTGGTGTCATTGGTCAGATTCTTAACTCAATACAAACCAGAACAGACGTCATATAAGGTCTCTGAAGACATTTTAAACATTAGTACAAATCATTAGGCGAGAATTTGTGAGAACTCCTTGTTGATAATTATTTACAGTCTAGACTAGATCATCTACTAATGAGCCTGCATTATCTGCAACTACAAAGACACTTTGCGACGGTTGAAAACTTTGAAATCTCCAAACACTTAGAAGAGATTAAACGATAATGAGAAATACTGTCTATAATTCGAGATTAAGATGATGAATCCAATAAATGCAAAATGAGTTGCATCATCTCTGTCAATCTGCACTCTAAAATCTAGCATATTTCCTTGAAAATCAGATAGCAAAATTCACCATTCACCCTGAGACCTTAGCTTACAGCCTAAACTCCTAGCACAGGATTTCTAATGTTGTTCGACATTAAATCCCTGAGCGGAAAATAGTAATTTGCAAGCACAATAAACAACATCCCACTAACCTAAACCATTCCATAAAGCACACTATAAAAAACGAAGCAATGCACAATTACTGGCGGAAAAAAATAACAATTGCGATATTCATGACACTAACAAATAACAAAAACTATAATATCGAACATGGTTTGACAGAATACAAATTCAACCATACCTCTGCATTCAATTTCTGCACCATAAAGGTAGCATCAGCCCTAGCATTAACGAACCGCCACTGCACATACCGATTATAAAGAAGCCTCAAGGTATGCGCATCAAATATCCGATCTTCCCCTATCTTCCCTCTCCTCACATCAGCAGAGAAGCTAAGAATCGAAGGGGAACTACCAGAATTACTATTGATCGTGCTAGCAACCGCACTTCTCACCTTAGAAGGACTAGAAAACCCTCTGGATGGAGAAGACGCAGCCGATGCCCAAAGTTTACTAGGCGAAGCAGGCCGCGCATTTCCCCTTATAGGAGAAGCCATTGTTCTCGGCGACATCATAGGTCCATCACTATTATACCTTTTCAATTGAGAATTCTTAGATGGAACACTGATCCTTGAAGCAGGACTAGTTGACAAAGGTGAACCAGGATCTTGTAACCGTCGCAACCGGCTATTAGTTTCCTGCCAAAACTTGGAAGAAACAACAATACCACGATTTTCCCTCGGAACCTTAAGAACACCAAGAGAAGAATCATGTCCTCCTCCTGAATTACTACCAGATGAAACACTATCAGTATCAGAAGCATTAACATCATAATTCAAAGAATGTTCATTCAATTGAGTAGTTTTCCCTAAATCCAAACTCAAACCACCTAATCCATCAAAAGAATCTCTTCTTCTACCACTCTCCATAACCATTGATTGTTGCAATGCACGTACAACTTTCTTTTCACCACCACCAACACCACCATAATCCACACTCCTTGACAAGTGATTGTTCGTGTTAGTCTGTCTCGACCGTGCTGGCCATCTATGCTGATCCGAGGGTCGAGAATTCTCACCCTGATCTCCTTTTCCAGCAACAGAAGGAGTAACCCTCCGTCGCTCCGGCGTGACGGCTTTGGCTTTACTCTTACTAATAGGAAGTGAAAAAGCCTCACCTTGAAATGAAACAGACAAACTCCTAGTAGAAGTTACGAGAAGCTTAGTTGCTTCTGGAACTGGGGTTGTTGGTCTAGTAGGTCTTCTACGGTCCACAGATTGAGAACGTTTAGGAACAGGAACTGGTGTTGAAGATGATGAATTTGTTGAACGTGACAAAAGTGGTGAAGCAAATCTTCTTGAAGAAGATGAAGAAGAAGACACTGTTGTTGTTGTTGTTGTTGAAGATGTTGTTGTTGTAGTAGTTGTTGAAGAAGATGAAGGTGAAGGAGACATGTACCTAGAAGAAATTTGTCTACCTTTTCTTCTGGGTAAGACACCATTGTTGTTGTTGTTGTTGTTGTTGATGTCGGACCTTGAAGAGGTTAATGGGTTTTCAGAAATGGCAGCCACCATTGCAAAAAGGTGAAAACTTTACCTTACATTGTTACCTTCATAGCTTCAAAAGTAGAGAATCTGAAGTGTATGAGTATGAAAATGATGCAGATCAAGGAGATGGAAAATGGGTATGGTTCAGATTCAGCAATTTTTTTCACAAGGAACAGTGAAAGAAAGAAACAAATAGCGTTGTTTTGCTTGTGAGAGAGGTTTTAGAGAGAGAAAGTGAAGTAGGTGAATAAACTAAATAAAATTGAAAATGAAAAATTAAAATTTTAGAGAGAGAAAGAGGGTTTTGTTTTTGGTGAATCTTTGGAGGAACGTTATGAATGAACTAAACGACACTTTGTTAGTTTTTTAAGCTTCTTAATCCTTTTTCTTTCTCTCACTCAAAGTCAAAATGTTAGTATTTTGTGGAGTATAAGTTTATTGTATTGTGTTTGTGTGTGAATTTCCTCTTACTATGATTTTTACTTTGAAGGAAGGATAATGTTTTCAAAAAAGAAGGGAATTTAAAAAGAACATGATAAATAAGAATATCCATATTTTGTCCACCAAAAAAGAAGAAGTGTTTAATAAATTAGTCAAAATAAAAAAAAATATATGATTCATCATGATGACTAGTTCGTAACAATGCTAGTCAATTTTAAGACGAATTCAAGATGAGTTCATAACACAGTTTATATAAACTAAATATTTTTCTCCTACGTTCATAAATAATACAAAAGATTCAGTTGACTCCTCCAAAATGTTGAGTCATACTTTCGTTATTAATGTAAGTAACTCTTTAGTAGGCGATTTATAAAGTATTTTCGTAAACATGATTTTTAAGTTTTGAGACTTGCTCAAACTTTGATGAATTCCAAAATCCAACTTATTTAAACTTTTTTCCACCAAAAATAATACAAATGATTATAAAAAAAATTAAAAATAAATTCATTCAAAGAATATATTTTTTTAAGACAGCATTACATCTAACATCATCTCTTATATAAAAAAAAATATGTTATTGATTCATCAAAACATAATCAAATCAAGTTTTTTCTATTTAATGAATAAAGAGTGTGGAACTATCGGGATTATTATATTGAATTTTAAGTGATCAAATAAGTTAGTTTTACATCACACATTAACTTCAAATCTTAAGACATATTAAATATACGAGTCATTTCACTTATGTAGTATTCAACGTTTATTTTTTTTATGTGACACATTGTCTCACATATCATTTGTATTTTCTTGTTTATATGTGAAACCTTCCTATAAAATATTATGTAAGGTTTTTTTAACCCTTAAAATGATACCACTTAATCGTGCGAGCTCAACAATGGCTTCTTCTCTTAACCCTTAAATTCATAATTAATAGTCTATGTTGGAGAGTTAAGCTCAATATATATGACTTTGTAATCTAATAAAAAAGCAATTTACATGACAACATGTCACTCTGCTCTTGTTTTACATCAAATGTAAAAAAAAATGTATTTCATTGATAATGTCTTTAATATTGACAAAACTTATATCCAATCATAATGTATGACATAACGATTTTAATATTTTTGTTAATTAAACTATTAACTTGGGGTTATGACACAAATTTGATGACCTATCATTGCTGACTGGGTTTTCTACTTGTTAATTCTTCAAATTATATAGTATAATGACACAAATACCCCTATTTTTAAATAACTAATCTATAATGACTCGAATGTTCTTATTCTTAAATCTTCATCATCTATATATGGTTCTTCATCTTTGAATTTGGAGATCTTCTCTACCTTGGATTGATCATCATCCTTTCCCCATTTTTTTTTTATAAAAGAAAAGGAAAAATTTCAAAACAAAAAAACTTACACAAGGAAAGGTCCGCGTCCCTTTCATAAACCAATATTGCATCAATAAACCAATTTTACTTTTCTTTTTTTTTTGGACAAAAAACCAATTTTGCTTTTGTTTGTTTATTAGAGCAACTTTGTGTTTAAATTTGATAATAAAATGCAGTAAATAGTAGTCGTGTTATCTTGGAATTAGTTAGTTGCCTGGCATCTCTAACAAATCAATAGTATTTGTTAGGAGTGATTTGAAAAGAAAGAAAGCAAGGCGGCCATATAATTAGACTTGAATTGAACTGAAGTGCATTAAATTTTTCTTTTTCTTCTACTTAATTCATTGATCTTACCAAACATAACATCAATGTTGTTCCCTTGAAGCCTTTCATGCATGGATGATATCTTCAACTACAAAAGTATGTGGAAAAAAATGGAAAACACTTATATAATTTCTAATACTATATAAATTAAAGAAAACACTTTAAATACACTAGTTTTCATATTTTTCACGGCTTGAGTACTCGACTGTATTTTTTTTGTGGTGGTCGAAGTTTGAACCCCAAACCTTATATATTTTATGCATTGTTCATACCAACTGAGTTAAGCTCACGAGGACACTCGAGTGTATAGTATAGTAGCTAAATGTGTAAAAATAACTTTTATTATTTCATTATCGGAGGAATACGAGAAGTGTAACAGTATCAAGAGTCAAGACACTATGATGAGCACACTCGCTTAATAGTATTTCACGTGGTATAAATTGTAAGTATATATATTATATAATAATAATAATGTATAATGTGTGTGTATAAAGATTGAGATAGATTGATTACTTCATTAGGAAAGAGATGAATGAGCTAACGTTGATGAAAGCAAATACAGTGGTTGATGTTATCAATTAAATTAAATGAAATGCCCTAAAAGTTTAGACATTATCAACCAAAAAGGCAGTAGTGTTGGCTAATTGTGATTTTTGCAAGCTAAGCTATAATCAATTTACTATTAATTATAACTAGATTAAAGATGCCACATCTCTTTCTTCATGTCTCTTTCCATTTACACCACTCATTGCAAGCTTTGAATGCTTCTTATATTTCTTATTATCAACATCTACCTCTTTTATTTTCTGTTTTCTCCAACCTTTTTCACGTTTAATTAATTTCATCAATTTTGGCCAATAAAAGGAGAGACATAGATATTATTTTATTTTTTTTAAAAATGGGGGAGAGATTAAATTTATTAAGCTTTCAAATTATATAAAGGTTAATGGAAGTAGTATAAAATATCCCAAATTAATATTTGTAATTTTAAATTATTTTTCCCTTGCCCTCTGAACCTGCTTATGGTTTGTTAGTTTCATCAGACAGCATCTTGTGCTAATAAATATATTTAAAATTGTGACTCTACCCTTGGCTGACGGCGTAGCTCCCTCATTATTTAATTAAATAGCTACATTAAAATGTTTTTTTCTTGTCACAGACTAGTAATACTACATAGGGTGTAATTATAATTTGTACAAAAAAACATAGGGTGTAATTTATAAAGCACCTGTTGAATACAAATCTCTGTAAAACTTCTAGTATATATAGTCACTAGCAGACATAATTCATATTTTAATAATTATTATTTGAAGAAACATCAAGACTGAGCTCTGCCGCAGTTCAACTAAAATACAGTATTTAATATTGTGTGTCTGCTAAGATAATGGTTTGACAAAACTCTTTTTTTTTTTTGTACAAATTTGACAAAAACATTTTATTAATCTAAACAACTACAATAAATTTAAATATCTTGATTTACATTGAAGCTACCTTTTCCTTTATAGTATAATTTTGCTCACATGTGTGCCATTAGTCTTGAATCACTTGATTATGATAAGAAAGGCAAAATCAATATGCAAAAATTCCAAGCCTAGTGCTATAGATTGTGATGATTTGTATCACAATAAATTATAATTACAATTTAGCACCTGCCTTAGACCTTGCCACATCTTTATCCAAAATAATTTCCAGGTGACCCTAGAAGCAATAGCACTTGGAGTTGGATAGAATTCTTTTTGTTTGTTGTTGTAGTTAATCAACTAAATAGTTAGAGCTACATGATTAGCCACCAGCTAGCTACTTCAACAATAAAGGACGCAAATTTTAATTTGTACCAAGTCCCTCGGTTAAGTATTTCACTTTGGTAGGTCAAATTACTACTAATTGCTAGATAATATCATCTATAATTAAGACTAATTAATAGTTCATACTTATAAATAATCTATGATTTATGTCCCTACTTCAATAAGCCTTCCCCAAATCTACTGATTGTAATTTCCCATTTGGTGTTATGAAATGATGACAAATGCATAATTCTAAGGTGAAGGCAATGTAACTTAAGGAACACTCAACTCAATGGAATAGTAACAGTAATAGTAATAGGTTAAAAGTAAACAACCACTCAAAGATATCCGTTTATAAGATATTATTTAATTAATTAACTTTGCTTCGGAAGTGATTATGGGTTTAAGGAAATTATATTGCTTGTCTGTCTCGTAGCTTTCTAACTTTGTTTCTCCTTTCCAGCTCAATTACCCCACATAGGAGAAAGTTAGTGATTATTTATTACCAATAGCAAAAGAAAAAAAAAATGCGATACTCAACTTTGTAGCTTCAAAGTTGGTTTGTGTATTGGCGGCTATTTTGCATGCTCCAAAATGTGGTTATTATTATATTGCTTTGGAGAGGTTAATAATCCTTGAAGCCAAAGATTCAAGATTCTTGATATTTGATTTGTTGAGTTAGTGCTTTGAGTACTCAAAGTACCCCATTTTATGCAATTTCTTATTTTATACACGACTTAAGTCAGTTCAACACATTTTTATATATTCCTTCTTACTTTGAATGATGACAGCATAATTTGACATGACAATCAAAAGCAAAGGAAGTAAGAGTGGCTTTAAAATTTCAGACTACTCTAACACATAAATATGGAAGTAAAAGAAGAAAAAAAAGTGCATTACTCAATTCAATTAAATGATTTTTTTTTTGTCTCCGTAAACATTGTTCAGTTGGTAAAGAATAAAGATATTGTAACATGTAGAAGTCGGAATTCGAATCCAATAAATTATAAACATTAGACTGCTTAAAAAAATATGATTTTTGTCTTTATCCAAACCGAATCTCAAACACGCTTGTTTCCTCTAATAAAATCAACATATTTTTATAAAATACATGTCTAATTTTAAGAAGTTGTGAAATTACTTAGATTAAATTGAACTCACATCTCTTTACTCCATAGTGTTTTTGGTGGAATCTTTACTATCTTTATGTACAGAGGTTATCTTTACTCATTATTTACTTTTTCTTACTCATTATTTACTTTTGAGAAACCTCCCCTCAAGCAATGCATACAAGGAACATTATCTCCCTCTTCACTTCTCTCCCTATCTTAAAGCTGACTCCTGTGCAGAGTTTATTATTGTCTTGTAGTAATAATCAACTCAGCAGAAAGTTAATTCAGTGAAAAGCTCAACTCTCATAATCTCTAAAACAGTGCAATTTTTGTTAGGAAAAAAAAAAAAAAAAAAAAGAGATGCCGAAAACGATAGGTTACTTGTGTGACTAAATATTGTTTTCATAGGTTTTGCATTACATTTTACGAGTAAGAGGTCAGCTATTGGTACTTTGCTTATAATCTTGTAGGAAAAAAAGCCATATATTCAATCATGGTGGGTTTTAGCATGGGGCAATGTAAAAATTTCCCCTAGATCAATTTTTTCTTATCTATTATTTACTTGTGGTACCTGTTTTGCTATATTCTAATTCATGTCCTGAGTCAAAAACATGACCTATATCAATATTTTATTATTAAAATTCATCCAAATTTCAGGTAAAGTTTTAAAACAATCATATCCATTGATATTTGTTAATATTTAATCAAAGGCTCATGTTAAATTGATCTAAGACGGGGAAAGATCACAATTTCCCCATGCTAAACATCACCTTCAATCATTCTTTCTATTTTAATAATTTGCTTAGTAGAATGGAACACATTTTAAAGAACTCAAGGAATAAAATAGCTTGATACATCATTTGAATCTAATTCTTTTACCCTTTGTGGTTATCACTCAATTCATACTCTTAAGCTATCTTTAGAAGCGACACTATAAAACACAGAATAAGTAGGAGATAATTTTGGAGATAAACTCATGGTTTACGTGCTCCAAAATAATGTAATTTACAGCGTGGGGAAAATAAAATCATGTACAAACTTTAAACAATTTCTTTTTATTTCTTTTATATGTTAATTGTGTAGGCACTGCTTTGGTTTCCGTGCAAATACCTATTTTTTCTTTGTAAATTATGGTTGTCACATAAGTTATATATTCAAATAACACTCCTCTAAGAAAAATTAACTACTTCCTTTTTATTCCTTTTTAAACATCTTGCCGACCAAAAAAGTACTGCTATCTCCACTCAATAGTCTATAGGATACCTTCTTTCCAATGGTTCTCAATCTTATAGAAAACTGTTTACTGTTTCTCAATTTGCAACACTGCATATGAAATTGTTGCTAGAAAGATTAAAATATGGTCCCATAAAACACCTTTGTGTGAATAAGTCCTTGGCACTTCCTAGAGCATCAATTTCTCTACTCAGACCATATTTGAGTATCTATTCATTTTAATGTGTGTTTGATTAAGAGGTGAAAAAATTGATTTTGTAAATGAATGTAAAGTGATATGCGATGTGAAACACCGATGGAAACATAGTTAAACAATGAAATTTAGACTTAGGATTAATTGTATCGACAAAAACTTCTATATTCATATTAGAATCAACAAAACCAATTATACTCAAGAACTTGAAACCGTACACTAAAAAATGAATACGATGCTGAAATGCCTTGTAAAGGAAGGAATTCATTAGAGGGTGTGCGATTGGTTGGTACAACTTACAAAGCAGGTAACATAACAGTTTTTTAAGCTTTTGTTATATGCGGTTGTATGTGGGTCGCACCGACATCAAATCTAGTCTCAGACTCAACTTGTTCTTACTCACTCTCATATATACACTACGAGTCTACGACCAAATATGATAATTCTTTCTACCCTTATCCAATTGCCACATGCATTTGTTGTTTCAATCGCAATCTTGGCACATGCAAAATTTTCTTTATTTGAAACAGGGTATATAGAGGTAGATATAGGCGTGTGTGGTATTATTGTTCGCGTACCTCATTTAAAAAGGATATAACATTCCGATTTCCATATGAATCTGACCTAACATCTGATTTCTCTTTGGTTTCACTAGAAAACAGACGAATTTAGTTTTGTTTTATTCTTCTGCATAGTCTATGTCCCGTTTAGCCAAAATTCAGAAGAAAAGAGAACCTATAATCTATATGCACCAAGAGTGTTTTAGCAAAAATGTAGAAAAAGAAAAGGAACCTGTAGATATAACAAGCCCATATGTTTTACAAACGAGAGTGGAACGTGATTCTATATTTAAAACAAGGATATAATCATTGTGACGATAACATGTGTTCAAATAAGAGGACTAAATTTAATTTTTTCCTAAAACTTTAAAATAGAATAATATCATTGTAACTATGAGATGATTGCACTCACTAATAAACTTGTGTTCAAAACATTTCTCATCCAATGTGGGGTTCTTACATGCCCAGAATAATAAAGCTTGAGTTATGACCTATACGGAACCAAAAAAAAAACGCATTTAGAAAAGTATCGAGCTTTGAAGACAGACATGTGAAACAACAATATATTGGTGTTATCACCATTCTAGTTTTTTTAACTTCTCCAAATATCAACGGTGTTATCACCATTCTAGTTTTTTTTAACTTCTCCAAATATCAATCATTCTAGTTTTTTTTTAACTTCTCCAAATATCAATATGGTATTTCAATCACTCAAATATGTGTTAAAATAAAAGGTCTAAATTTTTACTAAAATGTGACAGTCATGTGGTAAACTAAGAGATCTAACGAATTAACGTTGGTAATTCTTTTTATTGATGAAGATCTAGAAGCTGGACAAGTAGTACTCTAGATTATTAAAGAAAACATAGCTTGGCTATACAACACAATAGCAAGACAGAATAGCAGAATATTTCTAATCACTGTAATGTCAAAACATTTACCACAACTATATGTTAATGATAACAAACAGAATTGCAAAATTATCTAGTGTAATTTCAAAACATTTACCACAAATGCCGATAGTGGCAATCCATACCAACAAACCCTTCTTAACCACATTTACTTCAACAGCAATCAAGGAAAACGCCTCTTGAAGGCTGCAACCAATACAGCTAATGTCTTGACCACAACATCTTGAAGGCTGCAACCATCTCTAAGTTCTTGACAAAAGACACTCACTTTAAGCTGCTCCTCCTCTTCAACATTCACCTCCATCTCTAGTTGAGGCTCCTCAACCTCAACCACATACGGCTTGAATTCAACAAATTCTCATTCTCAGCAGCCTGGTAAAACTGAACATGTTCTCTACCTTCTTCCGGCATGCATTAGCATACCTATGCATAAGAATATGCTGATAATGATGCTTAATTGCTACATAATCATTGCCATGATATTGTTTACCCAAATACAAAGCTTCAGACTCCAACTGTGACCAAGCAACCATGATTTCTGTACAATTAATGGACCAAAGAACAAAATCAACATATATAAGATTCGTAATATTCGTAATATAAATATAATTTGTGCAAAACCTAAACAGAAACAGAAATTAAGATTTGAGCGAAATTTGTAAAATACTAAACCCTAAATTATCATAAATCATACATATGAAATCTAAGAATCATGATTATATGAAAATATAGAAATGTAATCAACTAAATTTTGTCAAATTAAAACAGATAATAAACAAAAATAACGCTGAATGAAATCATCTAAGAATCAACCTAATAGTAATGACAACAAAATCAACTAAATAGAATCAACACAAATAGTAATATCAAGAACAATCGTCGAAGAGAAAATACGAGAAACTACCTGAGATGAAGAACTTCCGCAGCAAAGAGAACACTCGCAAGATCCGCAACCTTGAAAAGGACCGCAACCGTGAAAACCGTGTTCTCTGTCTGCGATATCGGTGAAGCTCTCGGGAGCTCCACAGAGAAAACGGTTACAAAGCTGAGCGGGAAACGTTTGAACATCTTTATAGGCATGCTAACTTGGGCTTTGGTTTTGGCTGGTTATTTCACGGTTGGGTGAAATTTGATTAAAAATAGAAAAATTCTATGGTGGAGTGGTTATAACATCAAAAGTGTAGTGAGTAACACCCACTGTTTGTACCGTGGCATCAAAAGTTCAGTTTCCATAGTATCATCAATTTATCATATTAACAAGACTCTAATTTTATCCTACCTTATTTTAAGTGTAACACACCACAAAGTGTAACATTTAAGACTATCACATATCATCAAATCTATTTGCATGTTAAAGATGCCAACGAATTACTAACAACAATTTAAAAATGAATCAAACATTAAAATCAAAATTAACTTTTTCAAAAAAGTCAGTTTTCTGACTGCACCGTAGAAACTCCCTTAAAAATATTGTTATAAAAAAAGTAGTTCCAAAATCAATGAGAAAATGCAAAGAAGAAACAAATGCGTTTTTTTTTTCCTCATGAGGCTTGCTTTGAGTGAGAAAATTTAAGTTAAAAAAACTGTTTTTCCGATGAGGCTCAAACATCTTTCAATCAACAAATTTGGATCGAAAACTTAGATGGTGTTAAACTACTACCATCATTTTTTCAACATAAATAAACAGATATAATATATGACACGCGAAAGAAAATTTAAAAGAATAAGAGAATATAGTGATATAGTTGAGTAGAAATTTTTTAGAGAGGTAATAGATGGTAGTGATTCTGTTGTGCGGCGGCCACACAGAAAATATTAGGGTTTAAGGACGGATTCAATGGTTGCTTAAGAGACATATTTATATAGTTATTTTGGGTGGTTAATGGGCTTAGTGATATTGGGTTATTGGACTTTGCTGCAAAGTGTGTGGAAAATTGGAGAATTGCTTTTCTCCCGTTTAGAATTGCTTGTTAAAAAAAATCGAATGTCAATTTCGATGTGAGTTAACTCATGTAGGTGCATTTTTCAGTGTGAATTAACTCATGTTGGACGGGAATAAGCAAAAATAAACGGGAGTAAATTTCTCTTCTCACAGACAAAAATTCTCATTCCCAAACAAACTGACGAAAATACCCCTGTGTAACTTAAGTCACGTTCGATATATACCAAGTGAGTTAAATCACGCTAAAAGCAACGTGAGTTAACTCATGTTAGTATCCAGTATTATTTTGGGACAAAACTCACTCGTTCGGCATTTGAACACACATTTTCTTA
>Ga0315914_1007669_pt1 | contig 14832 bp, 4 predicted proteins | sample MpolenodulesMG_FD_203920 | JGI IMG/M metagenome (GOLD analysis project Ga0315914, IMG submission 203920) | Medicago polymorpha root nodule microbial communities from Los Angeles, California, United States - elongated nodules | ecosystem: Host-associated > Plants > Roots > Nodule | place: USA... | reverse complement strand
GGTACCGAAAATGTTCTCTGGAAAACTTCATCGAGATTTCCAGTTTTAAAACTATTCGAAAAACATAATACATAATTTTTTGGTTATTTTATTATTTCTAACTCAATTGATCTTTAACTTTTTATTGGAATTAGCAATAAAAAAACCGACAAGTCCTAAAAGCTTTATGCATATCAGTCAAAAGCCATTGTAGAATCAAAATAAAACCGTAGGCAAATTGAATACAAAACCAATTTCGAAGGTCATTGAATCAAAACCAAGTTCCACAGTTTCTGCATGTGGTGGATTCAAAATTTAAGAAAAAGAATAAATCTTTCTCTGCACCACATATTTTATAGCTACTAATTGACAATTATAAGAGGGAAAAATAGGAAATTTTAGTCAAATACATGGGGCAAAGGTATAAATTCAAGGGTGTACGGTGGCGGATCGGAGCTTGAGACTAATGTATTGAGGAAACGTGGCGGTGATCGAAAAGACTTGATAGGTTTTCCGGCAAATATTCCCTTGAAACATTATGTAGGGGTGAAATCATGTGAAAAAGTCTAATAAAAAAGGGTAAAATTGGTATTTCAAGAGTTTGTTGGGGTGAAGGTATAAGCGTAGGGGTATAAGGTAAAATGTTCTCAACTAATTAGTGTTTAGTACAATAGACTGATTCGAAAAGAAAAAAAAAAGTACAATAGACCGTAAGTCTATAACATATATTAAGAGTACTTTTGTTTCAGCTTTAAAAAAAGAGAATTGTTATATGTTACGAAAAATTTCAAATGAAAGCCAAGAATTTGTTGTGGTTCTTTCAACAATAAAGAACGACAAGAGTGGTTTTTTAAGAAAAAAAATGATTTTTTTTTAAATAAACCAGACATATTAACTAATCACTAATTTCGTTGCTAAACATCCGGTCATGAAAATAGTACTTCTTTTGTCTCAAAATAGACGTCATCTTTTCTAAAAAGAAAAATCTCAAATTATTTGTCTCGAGTAAACCATTAAATTAGTCTATATTTTTATAAGTCACTCTCAAATTAGTTTGTAACTCTATCAATATTTCAAACTAGTTTTTGTCAAAAGTTTTCTCAATTAAGTCTTTCGCCATGTGACAAAAACATAAAATCAGAGACCAAATTGAGAAACTTTTAACTAAGATGCAAACTAGTTTGAAATATCAGTAGAGTTGGAGACTAATTTGAGAATGATTTACAAAAATATGAACCAATTTAATGATTTATTTGTCTATTTTATAATACCAATACAATATATATTATTCTTTTTCACTGATATACATTGTTTATTGCATTTTAATCATCTATAACTCCTCACTAACTACAAATATATATAATTGTGCTTCAATATACCATAGATATTCTATCATTAAAATCAACATTATTAATATTTTTTCTTTAAAAAAATCATTTTGTTAATACTCATGTAAAACTCGAATATGACGCTTAATCTAAGGCTATATTTGGATTGGTGGAGAGTGATGGAATAGAATGAAATGAAGTGAGATAGATCCACATTCCATTATTTAGTTATGTAAAAAATGAATGGAATGGAACGGAGTGTGATGGAACTCATTCCATCCAATACCACTCATTTTATCAATTTTCCTTTCCACCCAATTTGAGGTGTATCCAATAGAATGGAGCACATTAATGATATAATTACAACATTGTCCTCCTCACTCTTCATTCCACTTACACTGTTCGCTTGCTTCTTGTTACTTATGAACCTGGTTTTTTTTTTTCTTTTTCCAAATCGATGGTGATGTTTCTTTCACTTTCGGTATATTGTTTGTGCATACAATAGGTGAAATCATGAAATTGTGTCAAATTATGCATACAGCAGTACGTGAAAGATCTATTGTTAATATTGTGAAATGAGGATTATAATTTATTTTATTATGATGAGTGATTGGCTACCTATGTGTATATATGTTGCACAGAAGATCATTGCTATTGTTGTATTTTTAAATAGAGGGTAAAATTGAAATAAAAAAGATATGACTTATTTCATGAAATGAGAATTTATTAATTTACATCACAACATATCTAAACAATGGAATGAAATATCTATTCCATTTTGCTCCATACCACTCCATTCTTTTTTGTTCCGCTCCTAAGAGTTGTAGTTAGAGATGGTGTTCGAATAGACTGAGGCTATGTTTGGATTGATGGAGAGTGGTGAAATGGAATGAAATGAAGTAGGATGGAACCATGTTCCATTGTTTGGTTTTGTAAAAAAAGAATGGAATGAAATGGAGTGTGATGGAACCTATTCCATCCAATACCATCTATTTAACTAAATTTTCATTCCACCCAATTTAAGGTGTATCCAATGGAATGGAAAACATTGATAATACAATCACAACTTTGCCCCTGCCATTTCTATTTCATCACCTGCTCCTCCTTCTCTTGGTTTTTTTCTTTCTTTCTCTTATTTCGTTCTCCGTTTTCTATTCCTTGGTGCCTTTATCATCTTCTACAACTTACTGTTTTTAATATCACTTCTTTTAATTAATATCCAATCAATGAATATTATTTGCAAATCTCTTCCATCTTGTTTGCTACAGGTTTGTTTTACTATAGCAAAGAAAACGATAAGTATAATGGATATTAGATTCGTATGCAAGTTTTCTAACTTTTCAATGCTTTTCCTAATTTTACTAGAATTATGTCTATGAAGTTTAAGCTGTCAAATGGAAATACAACAACTGTGAATTATGCAGGAACCATATTATTTCAGGGAAACCAAAATTTACAAAAAAAAATAAATATCGTGCCTTATTTTTCCTTTAATTTGATTTCGGTATTTAAATTGTGTAGTTCTATACACTGCATAATTATTTTCAATTCTAACTAGTCAATACTCCTCCTAAAAAAAAACTAGTCACTACTCTATACATTTCAGGCTGATAATTCAACAAATTGATCCTTTTAAACTAAAGGGCAAAAATGGAATAAAAAAGTTATAACACGTTCTGTTCCGTTTATGATCCAAACAATGGAGTGGAAAATTAGTTCCACTCCGTCATAAAATATCCAAACAATGCAATGAAATGTTTGTTCCGTTCCGTTCCGCTCCGTTAGTTTCAAATTATCCAAAGAAAGCCTGAATTTGGGAGAAGGGAAAACTTATCATAGAGACATAAAAAAGAGGGGAGAAGTGACCCGGAGTTGGTTGAAAGCAAAGTTCATCCTTCTCATCCCCACACTTAAACATTATCTGTATCACTCACAAACATTTGAAAGCAAAGATCCTCCAACCCTAACGCCGCCGGCCGCTACTTTCTTTGCCCTCCCGGCCCCTGTTTTGACGGAACCACCGCGTAGGAGGTAAGTCTTTGATTCTCTTACTTTGCTCAGCTTATGCTTTCATACTCAAAAAGCCCTCAAATTTTGTGTTTTGATTGATTGATTGATGGATCCAATGTTATGCTTTTATTAATTCAAAGGAGGAAGATGAGTTAACAAAAATAATGTTGTTGCTTAATCTAATTGTTCTCTTGTATGAGATTAATCATTTAGCATTACCTCACACTTACACGTCCACACCCCGCAGTAATTTAAGAAAATGACATAATTGAGTCTAATTGTATCTGTTGATGTTGGACACCGGACACACCTTCAATCAGAAGTGTCCATAAAACATAGGCAGCAAGTGTAGAGCTGGACGATCATGTAGATTTTAGATTGTTCTGATTAAGTGTGTTTCTCATTATTCATATGTCATAATATAGAGCTGAAAATTTAAATAAAGCCTTGCTCTTGTTTTCTTGATTAAAACTTCAGCAAAGAGCACATTATTCTTCCGATGTCTTCTCTTAGTTCATTAGTCATGAATTTCCTGCAACATATGCTTAAATTGGATACAACTAAACTCAATTATTTTTTCGTGAGTTTTGTTGTGCTATATTTCAGCTGGCAGGTCTGAATCTGCCGGCTTTAGTTTTGAAGAGAGTTTAACATAACATCAAATGATTGCTCGTTCTCATGTGTGCTTCCCAATTCATGCTTCATAATAATAATATCAGCTATAGTGCTATTGCATAGTAGAATTTAAACAAATCACTTTTGTTCGATATACTATTTAGCATAGTAGTCAATAGCGGCCAATAGCAGCCGCACGTAGCGTAACGGCGACAAACCGCTACGCTAATTGTCATAGCGGTGCTATAGCAGCCGCTTCAGCCGCTGTTTGATTTTAGTTGAAAATTTTCAAATTGACACTATTTTTAAAACATTTTGTATGGTTTTCAAATTTCTAAATTTATTTTAGATTGACTCTGTTGTATGGTTTCTCTGTTCTTTTTTTCTTCCTCTGTTTGATAGTTTCTCTTGTTTTATGATTTTTTTATTTGTTCCTCTATCTTTTGATTTTTGGCATTTTGATTTATGAATGTCTCATGAGATTTGAGTGTTATAATTAATTTTATATTAAATATAAGTTTTTTTTTAGAAATATGTAAGTTTGTTTATATTTTATAACATTATTCATGTAATTTGTTCAAAAAATAATCAAATATTGGTGACCACTATACGCTAACCCGCCATCCCACTTTTGAGGTCGGCCTCTACGCACCGCTATCCGAGATTGACTACTATGTTGAATTTTGATTAAGACTTTCGATACTATGTTGGAGACTTTAAAGCTTTCATAAGATTTGGATGTTTTGTATGATTTATGAATGATTCATGAGTAAAAGCTTTCATAAGATTTGGGTGTTTTGTATGATTTATGAATGTTTCATGAGATTTGAATGTTATATTTAATTTTATATTAAATATATGTTTGTTTATAATTTATAGTATTATTTATGTAATTTATCAAATAAGTTATCATGCGCTATCCCGCTATAGCATTTTTGGGGTCGACACAAGATTGATATAATGTTGCATAGCAAAATTTGAACAAACAGCTATTTTCTGGGATATGCAATTGACAAGATATTATTATATAAATATGGTTGAGCTTATTGTTTTCCAGGTAGTTGTTAGGATTCAGAATGAACATCAACTATTCGAATTAGATGCATCAATTGTCAGTGTTAGGTGTAGTACAACTTTTATTCTTTTGAAGATGGTTATCTATAAACTTTTGCGCTAGGAAAGCATGATCACGATCTTTTAAATGATTGATATAATGTGGTCACGTATGGAAAGCATAACCGTGATGTTTGGTGTCACTGTATTGCAAAAAGTTGCTATAATGTTTGATCTTTTAAAATTTTGATATTATAATGCTTGATCTTTTAAATGATTGATATAATGTGGTCACATGTAGAAAGCGTAACCGTAATGTTTGGTGTCGCTGTATTGCAAAAATACGCTAGCATGTATTTTGAAATGTCATGGGGATTTGGTCTTAACAGTTTAGGCAAATACTGATTTTAAACCAGTTCAGAATCAAAATCGGTTTACATGTCATATAATATAACCACACACGAACCAATCTCTAAGTGTTTTCCTTCCAATTTTATTTAAATTTTATCTTTATCTATTATTGTGCATATATGCAAATATGATTGCTATCTGGTTAGATAATAAAAAACTGTGTTAACTTGATTTGTTGCTGTTCTGACTTCAAGCTGTAGGCATGAGCATGAATGCGTTCAAGGCATACAAGTCCTGTGTCCCAATTGCTTATAGCCCCAATCTCTATATAACGCTAGTGAGGGGTATTCCGGGGACCAGGAAGCAACATAGGCGCACTTTAGAAGCACTACGCCTCGGCAAATGCAACCGAACTGTCATGCGATGGAACACACCTACTGTTAGGGGAATGATCCAGCAGGTTTCAACACAGGTTTCAACACAAGATCTATCAAATCCATTTTGAAATGACCCATCTCCCTGTATACTAACAACATTGGTAAACTTTGTATTTGACATAGGTCAAGAGGTTACTTGTTGTTGAGACAGAGGAGATGTACAAGGCCCGGAAAGAGAAGGAGGAAACCCACAGAGCTCTTCGTCCTCCATTGGTCATAAACCATCAACCTGCTTTTTCTGCTTAGAGTACCTTGCAATGTTTGCTGATATGGTCTTCTCTGTACCAAAATCTTCAAATGCCTAAGTTTGAGGTTGTGCCTCGAATGGTTTTATTTGCTTTGATGATCATGTTTTAGTTCTGAATCTATAACTTTTAAGTTGTTTCAAGTGATGCAAGTGCAACATTAGTCTAATTTAGGCCTCTGTGCTTGAAAACAGGTTATCAATTTCAGTTTGGAATCATTTATTCTATAAATGCTTGTTTCTTTACGAAACAACTTACAATCTTGTTGGATTTTGTTATACACTACCCCGTCTTTAAATATAATATTTCTTTAACTAAATCACATGAAATAAAAAAGTTAGTGGTAGTATTAAACATGCTATCAATTATTGATATTGTTTTTCTGAGTTTATCCTTCATAGTATTTATTATTTACTTATTGGTTACAAAAAATGTAAACTAATTAGGGGCATTTTGATAGAAAAAATAATCAACCAACTACATTTTTTCTTCCTCTAATTCCACCAACTACATTTTGAATAGATGTTGCATCCACATAGGTTGACTAAATAACAACGTTCTTCATGAATTCAACCATCCATTTATTATTGGTACTATACAATCTATGACTTTTTATTCGTGACCAAGATTTCAGGACATCATTGTCGGGATGGCTCGTTGAAACTAAAAAGTTGTTCTTTTAAGCAAGCACTAGTGTTGATTTAACCGATAATCCACGGAGAATGTTATTATAAATGTCACATTTGAAATAAGTATCGATTCTTTATCTTTAAGGAAATGCAAAAGAGAGTGCTTGGGATATTGGTTAAAAAGAGAAAAATAAAAATATTGTATTAGAAAATGGCGAAAAATGATGAATTTAAATTTTTATAAGTTAAAATATTGTTGAATCCAATATAAAATTATTACTTTTGATTTCCTTTAGCACAACCCTTATTTTTAACAATGAGACATCTTTTCTTCTTATTGATCTACTAAACAAAGGTGATTTCATGGTAAATTTTGATCCAAAATCACCTCTCTGAATTATTTTTCTTTTTCTTTTAGTTGAATAAGTAATTTTCACATATTTTTAGTTTTCTTTCATTGTCTGGTAAGACTTTGTATATTTTGATTTTATGTCTTTGTGCGATGTGTTTTTGTTTTGCCATCTTAATGTGGTGTTTGTTTGATTCAGGATTAAATATTAACTTTGATCAAGAGCAAATTCAATCATGACTTTTGCATCGTTATCGTTGCGAATCCAGAAACATGAGTATTTCGATGATTTGAATTTAATCATATTTGTATACACATGTACTATGTCATTTTATGCTATTAACTGCATGGATGTTGTGAGCTTGTTTGCATATTTGTCCTTTTTGTTTTTAACGACTTTAAATTTGTATTGTATTAATATACTTTATCAATTTAAATGAATGAATATCGTTCTTTGTTTTGGTAAAAAAAAAAAAATGAGGGATATTAACAAGTGTAGTAATCGTAATATCACATATTTAGAAATCAAAGATAAAGTTTTAAGCTCAAATTTGAAGACAAAGTTTTTCATATTTGATTCATTATCACGTACTTTTAATGCACTTGCTATCATGTTTTTCAACATGATACTCACTTCATTAACCACGCCGCTTTATGTTAATTTCATTTCTATTGCTTTCAATTACACTAATAATTTTTTTTAGAAACGTGCATTGCTTAAAATGGCACTTATAATGAGATGAAGAAGCACTTTCTAGATCTAAGAGTATTTATTTGAAGAAAAAAAAATACGGGTGTTCATTTTAGAGTATAATAACAAAATGAATAATAATTATTTTAGAGTATTTATATAAATAATAATTGGTTTGGTTTGGTTAAATCGGGTTAATACCTTTACAAATTATATTTTAGGTGACAACTAAGCAATCCTCATTGACCGAATGGATCAAGTGTTCTATTTTTTTAAAATGAACGAATCAGAAATATTGCATATACGCATTACACAATGGTCTACTGATTTCTTCAAAAAAACGATGGTCTACTGATGAAGCCAGGTAGTGAAAAATCAATGTGAAAGAAAACATTCGATTTTTTATTTGGTGCCTTGCAATTAAAGAATTTCCAACGGTTGATCAAGTAGGACTCACCAAACCCGGATGGCTAAATTGAACAAAAAGTTCAAAATGGCTTTTATATTTTGCCACTAAAATCTAGATCTAACCTAACACCACCAACCTTATACAGAAGAAACAGGTTACAAACATGATGAATATAATAAAGAGTGAATGAATGTCTCCGAAATACTCTCTTCATTTCTATATATAAGCACATTTTGCCTCTAATAAAAGAGTGTTTATATATAGGGATAGAGGGAGTACTTTTTAAGAATTTTAAATGATAAAGTTTTATAAAAATTTGTGTATTCAATACATTGAAAATTGTAAGTTGACTTTTTAAATAAATTGTTTCTAAAATGATTCTTAAAGAATATGGCAGGAGTACACATTAACAAATACATTATAATAAAACTAAAAATAATTCACATGTATGTTATTTAAACAATTATTTTTATGACAATTTATGTGATAACTAAATATGTACAAAAAAATATAGATATTGATACTAAAATCAAATCAATAAAAAGATAAAATAAAAAACATAACATAAATATGAGATAATTTTTCTAAAAATTGATACTGTATAAAATAGTTATACAACCCCATTTATCATTCACATAACATGTGAGGTCAGAAATATAATCAACAAAGACAGCAAGTATCCTAGGATATGCGAGCATTAGGTGCAAAAACCAATATTGTATCACCATACATGGGGTCTGTGTTAACATGGCTTGTTTGTTGATACTTGATGTAATCATTTTCAGCCATCGAACCGCATATGAAATTATAGTATTTTATACATAAAAGACGTTTAAGGTAAAAATAGTAAAAGTCGAGTAGTTTTAGCAAAGGTAAAAATAGTAAAAGTCGAGTAGTTTTAGCAATCCAGAGAAAGGTAATTTACTTGGTTGAGTGAAGGGATTAAAAGAGGTAAGAATAAAAGTCTAGTATATTAATATTTGTCATTTTTTTTAGTAATTTAACAATTTTGATTTACTGATAATGTAAAAAATGATTATAATGGCAGTGGTTTAATGCGTATGAGTTGTATCTGTATCTTTTTCTTCAAAAACTCTTGTTCAAATTTAGAATTAATCTAAGTTGGTAGCCGAAAATGGCCAGTAACCGAATTAGGTCTAATTCTCAAGTTCACCAAAAGATTAGTGTTCAACCAAGCAAGTGAACTCAAGTGGTAAATGAGTTTCACTAATAGAAGAATTGTTCAGGAGATCATGAATTTGATTCCAATATCAAACGATTCTTTGTCAAACTCATTCTTACCTCTCTTTGGTGTCATATATTACAATCCCCCTTATTGTTTGGTCAGGGTGTGCTTTTAGAGACAATTATTTTACCACAGTAGAATAATACTATAATTGATATATAATATTAAATATAATTAATATTACAATGTAATTTATATAATTATTTATAGTTTATTTTACTGCCAAAAAATTATATAATTATTTAGGTATAATGGTTTGTTTTTGTTAGGTCCTAAAACAGTTTTTGGATGGACAAAAGTAGGGCAAATTTCTCATAATTACTTTTACAACCTTAGATATATTACTTTCAATACTTTGTTTAAAATGCTATTGATATAATTTATTTTTGAAAAATGTTATTTTGACATCCTTAAAGTTGTGGGACACATATAATTATATCATTCCACTACTTTTCCATTTTTTTACTTAATTTCTCTCTACATCTCGTTTTCTGTGCGGCACAAATTCAGCTTCATTAAATACGGTATGGTATTTGACAACTATTTTGGATTTTACAAATATCACACCTCTTTATTTTTAGGTATGATATGAAGAAGTGCTAGACTATTACTCTTACTATTAAAGAAAAAAAGGCTATAGCTGACTGTAGAACACCGACACAGTGGATGGAATGGAACCTAATCAACCTACTCCCATGACTATATGTACATGCTTAAGATCAAATATAAGAGTCTCGTGTTTCTAAAAAAAGGAAAAACATAAAAATAAAAATCTAATAGTCTTTAACTTTCTTGCATCGTGTAAAAATAAAATATTGCCTCGGACTTTCGAGGGTGTGTATTTAATTTCCAAAACAATAAGTACCGTATAAATTGGTACAGACCAAATGAAATTGTATTAAACATTTTAATATTTTTTATGGTATCTGCTCTGTGTAAAAAATTGTCTCGTGATTTAGTGAGTGATAAAATTTTCTGTTTTTATTCAGTCTCATGTTACATGTTTTGTCCAATCTCATTGTTAATTTCTAATCAAACAAGGTACAAAACATATTGTCCAATCCTTTACTTTTTAACAAATCAATGTATAATAAGTCATTGATTATAATTCCTCAAAAAAAAATTGATTATAAGTTTTCTTTGTTCAAAAAATGTTATTAATCATAAGTCTTAATGTGAATTATTATTATTATTATATATCCTAAAATAATTCTTAATTTAATATCCTTGGTTTTTCTTCAACTCCAATTTTTTGAAGACAAAATTAATTTAAAAATTAAATTCATTTTAAAATGATTAAACATAAAAGATAAAATAATTGATTTATTCAAAAAAAAAGATAAAATAATATTAAATAAATGGATGTCCGGTATTTTATTGAACAAAACTCTAGTGACGTAATATTATTTTGCGAGATAATATGCAACTTAACAAGAATTATACGCACAAAAAAAAGTTCTTGTAAAAAAAATACACACAAAAAAGTAACTGATGCGCCATTTAAAAAGGAACTTATGCATATTTAATTAATTAAAATTCTTCTTCTCTTAATTATAATTGAAATGGTAAAAGATTGCGGAAACATTTGATTAGCTAGGACACAAATTAGAATTTACGATTCTCCCTACCACATCTTGTACTTACTTGTGTTGGTTTAATATATCTAATTTTGACTTGTTCGGTAAATTCTTTTTACAATTCTTTAACTTATATTTTTCTTTTCTGTTTAGATTCACTAATTATACTCTTTTTCGGCTCTTATAAAAGGGCACTCGAACAATGATCTAAAATAAGTCCCATAGTCTTTCCTTTCTTCCAAGCCCACATTTCTTGTTTTCTCTCATATAGCATAGCTAGGAAATAAAATGGGTACCAAAGTTCCAATTATACTCTCTGTTTTTGTAATGTTGTGTGCTTTAAGTTCAGCCATTCCAAGCAAAAGAAAGCCATACACACCATGCAAAAACTTGGTGCTTTATTTTCATGACATAATTTACAATGGAATGAATGCAGCTAATGCAACATCTGCAATAGTAGCAGCACCACAAGGTGCTAATTTAACTATATTGGCACCTCAATTCCACTTTGGTAACATAGCAGTTTTTGATGACCCTATCACATTGGATAACAACCTTCATTCAAAACCAATTGGAAGAGCACAAGGCTTTTACGTTTATGATACCAAAAACACATACACTTCTTGGCTTGGTTTCACATTTGTTCTTAACAGCACTTATCATGAAGGAACCATTACTTTTGCTGGTGCTGACCCAATTATGCAGAAAAGTAGAGATATCTCTGTAACTGGTGGCACTGGAGATTTCTTTATGCATAGAGGAATTGCTACTATTATGACTGATGCTTTTGAAGGTGAGGTCTATTTTCGACTTCGTGTTGAGATTAAGTTTTTTGAGTGCTGGTGATATGTGAAATTAAGTCTCAGTTGCTACAAGCAAATAAAGTATAAGAAATTATTGTTTGTGTAATTTGAATTGAGTAAATCCCTTTTAATTATGTGTGTTTTTTAGTCCATAAACCTTTGTAGTACTTATTTTCCCCTATATGATTATTATCAATAAATGAATATTACGATAAACTAATTTATAGTAGTAGCAAATAAGAGGCACGCATTTCCACTGATCTTTGATTAGGCGCAGTCACTTATTTCTTGTTTTTCTTTCTTCAATAATTTTTATTTCTTGCTAGACCCAATGTACTGGTGCAGTCACCTATTTATATCTCCCTTTTCTATATTTTTTAGGTTATTTTTTGCGTTATGATAATAAGTGTCTCTCGGAATCATAAAGAGAAAATCTTAAATTAAAAAATATACTTTATTAACTTTTAAAGGATTGATAATACAATTTTCAATACGATAAATACTATTTGCTGAGAAATTCTAATATGGTCATAAGATCAAAAAAATAGTGTTTGGTCACATACACATAAAGAAGTATTTTTTTAATATTAAAGAGGAAATTGATAAAATTGATGATTGAATTTTTTTTGAAGAATCTTTTTATGTGTGTGTCCAAACATTATTGATTTGGTTTTGTGACAATGGAAGAATACCTCATACTAGATTGCTGACCCCGCGCACGGGTCTTATAAGCTAAAATCATTTCATAAAGTATTTTGTTTTGGTGGTGTAGTTTCAATAATCAAGGATTATTTTTAGGTATCAGAGTCAACTTTCAATATTTGTAGTTCATATTTTCTTTCAAAACAATAATAAATTTGGTTCATATTTAAGTACATAAGTGGTTTTATATATAAAAAAATAATATAAGAAATAGTTATTCCATTCCATGAAGGTCTATGAAAAGATATAATTTACATTAAAATTTGAGGAGTGCTAATAACACTCATGCAGGTCCGAAAAAACATTTTCTAACACAAATTTGAGGAGTTGCGCTGTTTCTTTGTACTGTTTTTTTCTTCTAATTTACAGTTTTTCTAACATAAAATATCTGCCTTTTTCCCAAAACATGAATTACAACCTACCAAAGCAAAAGAAAATCAACAACAACTGCATCGAGCAACCCTTTCCAAAACTTCTATTAGACAATAAGTAGATGCTTAAATGTTTGTTAAGAAAAGAAAATGATAAAAACATGTTGAACAAATTTTTTAGTGTAGTGATGCATAATATAACAAAATTATGGGATAATTGACTGATGAATATCAATGCATATTTAAAGATACTATTTGTTAAATCATACTTCTCAAACTTTGGAGTTCTTTACAACAGGCCTATTCACATGATGAAGCAAACAGGAAAACACCAAACACGTCCCCCATACTAAAAAAACCAACAAAAAAAAACAGAAGAAACATCACACATATGATCTCATGCTAACTAAAAAACTGAAATACATCAAACCAAAACCACACATGAGTAAACAATAAGAGGCCCCAAACAAACAGACTCTAATTACAAACAAAAAAACACTACCGGCGACCCAAGCTAACTAAAAAAAAAGGACCAGAGACTAAACCGATCAAGCAGCACCTCTAAATACAAATTAAGGATAACCAAAAGAGACCAAGCTACTACATTCATCATAAAAAATCAAGGGAATCATCACCCTTTTAGTGAGATGCTTTGTTGTCCATGGATACCATGACTCCATGAGTGCTTAAGAATCCCCAATGGCAATATGATCTTTAACTCTTGCATCCTTGAGTTGAAAATAGTAAACAAAGTCAAAAGGAAGGCAAAAAAAACCCCACAACAAAAAACCAAAATAATAAGCATTAACATCCGCATATTCGCAATATTTGGACGTAATTTTATTTTTTCAATCTCTAACAGCTTTTGAATTATTTTAGCAGCAATATATATAGCCCAATCATCACTATCCGCATCTTTGAAATTATTCATGTAAAAGATCTTTGAGATTGTTATCAAACTGTTAACATAACTAAGAATAATAAAGAATTTTCAAAGCAATAGCATAGCATGCATTACTTGAAAGGTCAAGTCCAGCTGAGTTAAAGTTGATTTCATGACAGTGAGAAGGATCAAAAGATCACTGGAGAAGTATCCTCTGTACATTCCAACTTCCAAATTGCACATCCAAAATAAACTGCTCAAGGCATAAAAATAATGGATGAGAAATTGAGAATCACAACGTGTAAAAATCATGAATATTGGTTCCAAAGTATTTACCTACATAAATTTGGTCACACATTGTGCAAATTAGCTTCAATGTTGCTTTTAACGTCCCATAATGAAGGTCAAAAGAATTAAAGAATAAACAGAAGGGAGGGAATTCACAAACCTGTTTGGCCTCATCAGTTTGTAAGCTCACATGCTCTTCTGATTCTCTTATTGCATTGCCTGTCTCAAATGTCTAGCAAATCAATATCTAAATATCTACACAAAAAGCCCTTTTACAAATAATTTGTAGAAAGAAAAATTAAATCTTTCGTTTAGCAAATCTTTACTTTGCAAATATGATACATATCAAATCCAAGTTAAAGCTTTTTTTTTCCCTCCTTTAGCAAAATCAAAACACTTCTTTAGCAAAATACGACAACTCCGAACAAAAACCAATTCGGCTCAAAAGAGTACAAACACTTGCATTCTAATGTTGATGCAATTGATGCCTGTTATATATGTATCTGCTAAACCATCAACATTAAGCTAAAATAAATCTAAACAACAACAGGTATACAGCAAACTCAATTCTGACGTGACACTAAATTATAGATAGAAAGTGAACAAACAAAACAGGTGTTTGTAAAAAATAAAAAAATAAAGGTGGAATGTCAAACTTGAGGCAAATAAATTAAATTTAAATTTGTAACCTTCAGAAAAGAAAAAGAAAAACCTTTAATTTCAAAGGGTCATGACACAATTGGTTTTACACAACACTGGAAAAATGAATGATAAATAACCAACATACAAAACTTATAAGCAACAAAAAAATGAGATAGAGGTAACACTGATATGGCATGAAGAAGAAAATGAGAGGGATGAAGCTA
>Ga0315914_1007668_pt1 | contig 14834 bp, 8 predicted proteins | sample MpolenodulesMG_FD_203920 | JGI IMG/M metagenome (GOLD analysis project Ga0315914, IMG submission 203920) | Medicago polymorpha root nodule microbial communities from Los Angeles, California, United States - elongated nodules | ecosystem: Host-associated > Plants > Roots > Nodule | place: USA... | reverse complement strand
AAAATTCTCCATTTTTCATTATTTCTCTCGTTTCAGTTCTTTATTTTCTGTTAGTTTTTCATCTTGCTCCAAAACAGCTTATTTTTCATAAGCACTTTCGCTGCGCATAGAACAGAGTGATTGTTCTGACAGAAGTAACAGACAAAAAATTATAAACTTAGCGACAAAAACACTTTAACCTTGTGCAAGAAGACACAACTTCACCTTGATTTGTTATAATATACTACTTATAATATGTTAATTTGCTAATCACTTATTGAAAATACTTTACAATGACATGGCGAGTTACTCAATTTACAACTGCCTAATCGGTTCTACAAAAAACTGGGTCTAGTAGCAACAAGAAAAATTGAATATTGGGCAAGCAAAGGACATAGGAGTACCTTTCACTTTTCTTGATTTGCAATCCATTATAAGTCATAACGTACAATCTTGGATTATTATAGGTGAATTCCTATTGGAAGGTTTTGTCAATCAATAACAGTATAATTGCAAACCAATAATTCCTCCGGCCACAATTTACTTACATGCTATATATATATATTTTAAATAAATCTATATTGTATCTACTAGTGAAAGGACCCTTTCAAAAAAAAATCTACTGGTGAAAAAGACAACCATTCACATGTCCGTTTTTCAACTCTTTTTATTGCACTAACGCGTGTAAATTATGAACGGTGTTTTTTATGAAATTTTGATTTTAATTAAAATTATGAGTACAAATATTTTTGATTTTTAAATTGTAACAACCTCAATTTGTGACTTTCACATTGTAACAAACTCAAAAAAACCATGTTTATTTTTTCCAATGACAACATTAATTTAACAAATACAATATCAATTCTTATCTTTTTTAATACCACCAACAATATAACAAAATTTGTTTAAGGGTACAATTGAAATTATAAAAATTTTAATCCAAAATCTATATCCCCTTCATATATAGTATAGATAATATTGTTCTTTTTGTAGTGGGATGTTTCCTATTTTAACGGGATTTTTTTTTATTTAAAATTTAAAATAAATCTAATCAATGGATAAAATAGTACATAGTTTTGTTTAAATGAAGGGTAAAATAGGTAATAAAAAATCCAACTCAAACTTTTGTATTTTCTTTATATATAGTATAGATATCTATACTATTTCTTACTATAAAAAGAAAATACCCAGACATGGGCTGGTTTTTTTCCTTTTCCAATCTTACCATTCATTTAAAGTATTGTATTTACTATTTTATCTTTTTTACAATGTTGGTCAAAGTATTAATTAAAAATATTTAAATCTCATTAAAATAGGAACAACCTTAATACAATATCAACAATATCATCTATAACAACTAGCGAACAGACGTGCTAACGTGTGTGTATATTTTATTATGTTTATTTGAATAATTTTGGTTACAATTCTTAAATTTTTAAATATTAATGGAAATTTCCTCCTAAAAAAAATATTAATGCAAATTTTCTCAAAAAAAAAATATTCATGGAAATTATCTGTACAACCATTTATCCATAAATAATTGTCAAAGCATAAAAAAAAAATTATTTATCAACTCGACGTATTTGAGTTTGCCTGTATATAAAGTAAAAATAAAATAACAATCATTTTTTTATTGATTATAATTATAGTGATGTATACTTGATATAGTTTGTTACACTTTTTTTTAAGGATAAAAAGAAGAAGAAAAATTGGACATATACTCATATCGTGTTTCTTACACGATAAATATTGTGTTTGTTACACTTTTTTTTTAAAATATTTGAATTCAGTTTCATCCATTATCTTTTTTAAATGATAAGAAAAAAATCCGACATATACAGTTTTTTGCATTTTGTTTTACTATTTGAATTTACTCTTATCTATTTGTATATTTGTTATTTGTATTGAAAGTTTATGGTAATTTTGGAAGAAGAAAAAACCATCTCAATAGAGCAAAAAGAGGCTATTTTCTTTATATATAGTTTAGATATAATCTATATCTATACTATATATGAAGAAAATAACCACTTTTGACTTTTTTTGGTTGGTTTTTTCTCTTTTCCAAATTACCCTAAATTGTATATACAAATAACACATATAACGAATAAATAAGAGTAAATTCAAATATTAAAAAAAGTGTAACAAACTCGATCTTTATAGTATATGATATTTCAATCCTTCATTCTTTAAAAAAGATAATTGATGGGAGTGAATTCGAAATTAAAAAAACTGTAACAAATACAATATGAATATATGTCTAGTTTTTTTCCTTTATGTTTTAAAAAGTGTAATAAACTTAATCGAGTATATATACAAATTTTGGCTGACTTTTTCATTATCCCAATTATACTCTAAAACAATTTTATTCTATAATAATGATTGTTGTTGGTGTCATAAAAAAATATAGGAATTTAGATTTTTTTGTTATATTGTCGGTGTCATTAGAATAGATAAACAACAATAGTCTGGTTTGTTATAATTTGAAAGCAACAATAATTTATATTTATACTTTAAATCAAAATTTCATAGAAAAATATCATTCATAATTTTCAAACTTTAATGCAACAAAAAGATCAGAAAGACGAGCACGTGAGTGCCCATTTTTTCGCTAGTAATGTATAAAGAAAAAAGAAGATTTTGGGTTAGATTATTTATTATTTCAATTATACTCTTAAGTAAATTTTTCAAAATGTTATATTGTTGATGTCATTGAAAAAGATAAAATTTTATTATATTTGTTATATTGTTGGTGTAATTTAAAAAGATAAGCATGTTGTTACAATTTGAAATAACAAATATCTATATGTATAATTTTAATCAAAATTTAACTAATTTCATAAAAAAAAAAGTAGTGTTCATAATTTACATTCGTTAACGCAATAAAAAGAGCGTACAGACGGGTACCGATTGTCCGTCTGAACACTAGTATCTCATTATAAAAATTGGAAAGAATACAAAAAAACAATCCTTCTATGGCCATGTGTTGAAACACTAAGTTGAAATTGAATGTTGGAAGAATAAACATTGAGTCCTTTATCTGATAAAACTAGTATAACGTAAAGTGAATGAAAAGAGTGAAAGTCGCACGTTAGATAGAACACACATTAATTGTTGTTATAGCTTTTTTAAGGAAAAAATCATTTTTTTTAGAAAAATAATCACTTTTAAGAGTTTTGCTTCTGTTGGTTACAGCTTTTTGAAATAATCAGAATCTAAAAACAGCTTCAAATGAACAGCTTCTCAAAAAATATTTTTTTTTTAGAGGGAAGAGAAAATATGGTTTAAAAGATTGAACTAATTTTGTAACAAAAATTCCCTTTTATATAGTTGTATCCAAACAAACTAAATTATTTGTTTAAAAAAAAGTAATTTTTATTATGGCAAACAAACACAAATAAATTCTGATTTTTCGTAAAATCTCTAAAATATAATCGCTAAATTAATTTATGTCAAAATCACTTTTATTTTAATCCGTAACAAACGGGCTCTATATATGATGAGAGGGACCCAAGGATGTGTCTTTGGGGTTACCCACTTTTGTGAATGAATTGACCACCCACGAAAAAATATATATCACATGCAGGCGGCCGTTGTCGGTCGATCGGATTTTGGCTTGGGTTAAACGATACCCCCTCTGTTTCTTTTAAAGTGTTTTGATGTTTTATTTTATGTTCCTATTTAACTGTGACCTTGATCTTTTAAGGGGGCAATATTCGTCAATTATATTCTTTCTCAATTACTCATAATTACTCATTTTCAACAAAACGAATTAATTGTATGTATTTTGAAAATTCAAAGTTGTTTTTTTAAACAAAATTTTGATACATATAATAGTGGATTCATGAAGAGTATAAATTTTATAAACAAGAATATATAACATTTTCAACAAATTCAAATGCAAATTAGAAGAACAAGCTAGTTTGATTGAAAAAAATAAAAGACACCAATTCAAAAGAAAGAGAGAGTGGAAGATTCATTGTTTAATGTGAAGTTGAAAAAGAAAAATGAAGGGAGGTTGAAATTTTTTATTTGACTTTACAATTATTAAATAAATTGTTTGTTACGGGGAGACATAGAGTGTGTGAAAAAAAGAGTTTGTTGGAGTTTATATTTTGAAGGGGAAGCTAAAAAAACTATTTTGCTATATTATTATTAAATAAATTGTTTGTTATGGGAAAAGATAAAATTGTTAATAGATCAATTGTTAGTTACGGATGTGTGAAAAACAAAAGAGTTTGTTAGAGAGAATATCAATTATTTCATATTACTATCTATCGATTTGATTTTTTGTTTCATCTATTCAGATTTATGGATTTCTTGTAGTATTAATTAATAATCTAGGAAATCTTGCATTGTTTTCTGTTTTTATTGTTGTTTTTAATATATTGAATAATTATCGGTGACCAAAATTTAGAACTCAAGTTAGATCCTTCAGAGATTCTTAGTTGATAAGTAGAAAGTTTCAAGTATTAGTTTACAGTACAAGAAACATGTAATGGTGAACTATCGTTGTAAAAGACACAAGAGAAAGAACCCATAAACGTAAAAGTGCAAAAAAAAAATAACAAGAACTAAAGTAAAAGAAAATGGTATTGCTGCAAGTAAAACCGAGTTATTTACATAGTTCGATCAAATAGCCGGTAAAATGTTTATCTTATGGGGATGGATGTGTAATCTTGTAGGCTAATTTACATAACGAAAATGAACTTTTTTGCATGAAGTGTGAGTCTACTATTTATAGAACAAGAAGGAAACTAACTCCTATGGTGCAACATGTCAAGTTTCTTCTAACTAACTTGAAAAACTTTTTATGCAAGTTTCTTTAGGTAATTTTGAATTCTTTAACGCCGAGGACTTCCCAAGCATAACTATTTTTCCATGACTTCAAGAGTGCTTATCTTGGAGTCCACCCTGGTCTACGAATTCTTATACCGGCAGTAGAGGCACTTTGCTTCGATTGTCACTTTTCGAGTAAGATCCTTGAATCACCAATTTGTTGGATGTTATCATTTGAGAAATGTACTGAAAATTTTCAACATAATAAAAAGCTTGAAACGAATATTTGCATATAACAAAAGTTAGTTAGTTTGTTAACGTAACATGATTATTTCTCTCTTTTGTTCTTACTACATATTTTGTTTTCATCTTTATTGCCATATATTAATCAAGCTCAATGATATTGTGCAGTGTCTGTCTGTCTAAGCTATCTCTGTTCCTCCTATGGTCCTTGACTCTGCTTGGATAAGGGCCAAGACGAGACAGTTAGCATTGTCCTTGGGCTCTTTTTGGTTAATTAAATAAATCTATGTAAATTATAAATGAATGTTCCATCCAATAAATTATGTGGTAATATCTTACCTATGCATCGACAAACATTCCAAGGTCAGATAAAACAGAATACGGGGTTGATTACGATTTTGGAAAATTTACCAGGAGTTGTCTGCAAAAGAAAACTTGTGAATTATCATAGAGAGCATACCAATCAAGCAAGGGAAATTGTATATATTATAGAGAAATGATATTTGTAGAACATTTTTTTGACAAATTTTATGACAATGTTCTCTCTCATACTCACATTATGTTTTTACTTGGTGTCTGGATGATGCGGTTAGAGACTTATACCAAGCTTCTTCTTGTGATTGAAGCAGATGCAATCAAGCAATGAAATTAACATAGAGAGCAAAGTACAAAGTAGGAATATATTCATATAAAATATTTAGAAGTATCATACACAATCTTTGATTTCAATACTTTATTAGAAAAAATCCATAGATTAAAGCTGAGGATCTTGATGCAATCCTTTAATAACATCGTGAACATTGAAGAAAACTGGAGTAACTCAATTCCAATTACAATAATGTGGCCATGATACCCACTTGATAATATGATACTAAGCACATGATTAAAGCATATATTCTTTTTTGAAAAAAGAATTAAAAGTTGATATTTAACCTCGTTAGCTTGACAATCACGATTCACAACCAGCCATGTGATCACAAACAAGATATATTTCTTTATGCATTCTCAGTTCAGTTGACATTACATTTTTTTATAGTTCCTATTAAAGTATGTCCAACGTGATATTTAAAGAATGGATGGAAAAATGGGGGTTAAACCCTTGCTTGCAATAATATAAAGCAAACTCAGTATTCAAACATCCTCAAAGTTTCCTCTGTAGTCTGTTTTGTTTCCCTTCATTGATCCCCTCACTTTTTCATCAAATGGCATTCTCTAATATCGCTATTGTTTTGTGCTTCTTTTTAGCAATCAACATGGCACTACCAACCCTTGCAACCTTCTACATTGTGGGAGATTCTTTAGGCTGGCAAATTGGTGTTGAATATAGCACATGGACGAGTGACAAAACCTTTATAGTCGGTGATAGCCTTGGTAAGAAGGAACTAGACACTTTTATTTCATTTCAAACACAACTCAATAGAGAACAAAGCATATATTGAATTATATAATTGTTAACTGAAAAATAAATAGTTGAAATATTATCAATTTAATATTTTCTTACATTAATATGGCAGTGTTTCTCTATGGGGCTAGACACACTGTGGATGAAGTTGCAGCAAGTGACTACAGCTCCTGCACTACCGGAAATCCAATTAGTTCAGACAGTAGTGGTGAGACAACCATTGCTCTTAAGACTGCAGAAACTCATTACTTCATATCTGCTACTCTTGGAGATTGTCCAAGTGGCATGCGTCTTGCTGTTAAGGTTGAGGCTGGTAGTGCTTCTATTGCAACATCGTCATCAAGGAAGGACAGGGTTACCTTCTGATGGCACTCCCTCCACTACTGTGTACCCTTACCAGGCAATATGCATCTTTAGTCACTAATTGTTGCTTTGTTGTTCACTGTTCCATGGATCTTCAGTTATGTATTGGTACGTAGTACAGAGGCCGTGCTTGCATGGTTTTCTTTTCATTTTTCAAATCATTATCTCTTCATTTTCATTAGCAGTTCAAAATAAATAAATTATCTCTTCAATTTCAAATTTATTCTTGTTTTTCGATCCACTCAGATTTGTAAAGGTTCAAGTATTAATTAGTATGTAGCACAAAGAGAAACAGAAGTGTTAGCAACATTCACTTTTTAACCCTCTCTTTAACATTAGCTTTTTTATTTGATGAAATCAATGTATGTCACACCACCATGTGTGGGTTCTATTTTTAAAAGTGTAGACCTACAATAATTTAAATCAATAAAGGAGTGAGTATTATAGAAAGTGTTTAAAAGATAGTGTTGCTAGCATTCGTCGTAGCACAAGTCTAATTGAATGTGTCTCATATCTGATAACAAGTGTAGTTGTATTTAATTATTTTCATTTTTAAATTATGTGTCCATGTGCGTGTTGTGTTCATGTATGTATGGATCAAATGATTCAGCAGTAATCTAAGAAAACTTGCATTCAGGTTTTTTTTCTTCTTCTTAATATATTGAATATTATGGAGATTTTTTTTTCTTTTTTTTAAGAATGGTTATGGAGATTTTTCTTTCTTTCATTTTTTGTTCAATTTGTATAGGATTTTCTCATGTTGATATCAGGTTAAAGTCCTAACATAAGTGAATTGGGTAGTAGAAAATAAAAATCTGAAAAGATTTATTTAACCTATGAAATCTTTGGTAAATTGTGCATGAATTGCAAAATTTTATGTGACAAAATGGAAATAACTTAATTTAATATTTTTTGACACATGTACAAAATTTACATTGTGAGTAAGACTATCCACAATGCAGCACTCCATTTGGAAGCTTAAATGGGTTCTGATTGTACACGTCATTTGTTTTATAATTAATATTTAATAAGCACTCAATCTCTCCAACCCAACACCTCTAAATAATTATTAATTGGGTCCCTGCAATAACTCTATATCATTAAATTTTAACAATAATTTATATATTCATTCATAATTATGTAATTTTAAAATATTAAAGCAATTTAATTATTATAAAATATAAAAAAAAGTTAAAACTTGAAAAATAAAATAATATAAAATTATGGTAAATTATTTGTGGTTTTGTTTAAATCCAAGCACAATATGTTTGTTTTGTTTTGTTTTTTTTCATTCTGAAGGGTAAAATTATTTGTTGTTTTAAAAAAGTTTTTCTTGAGTCTTAATTAGATCTCAACGCTTCAATCAGATCCTCTAGTTGATATCTAAGCAATCTCTCTTGTTCCGGTCACCTTTTACCTAAAGACGTAACTCATAGTGCGTCCCTATCAACATCGTAATCCCAAGTTCATATTTAGCGTCCTACATTGCGTTATGTTCATCAAAATATTGACCCAATTATAGCTTAAACCTGAATAATTGATTGTTTGCTTTTGTAGTTACAGTGCAACGTAACGTTAAAAAAGTCCAACAAAACAAAAACATACTTATAAAAAACCTTCGAGAATAAGAAACGTTTTATGTTGAAGCTTTGTGAGGCAAAAAAAGTAGACACGCGGATAATGTCTTCCTAGTATGTGTCGCTAAGCACATGCGTTGGTGACATGTAAAGGACAACAAACATGTCTTGATGTGACACCTGTTAAAGCCAATTCCACTTTGTTCTCAAACAATTGAACAAAACACCAAACACGCACCCCTATCCATTCTTTTTCTTTAGAAAAAGCCAAATTTAATCATTAATTTAAGTTATTAAAAATAGAACACTCCAAATACACTTGTTAATTGACACATGCTTAGACCTAAAAGACGACAAAAATTTGGTCCTTCCATGAATTCAATCGCTGATTAATTCCCCAAATCTAATCGCTAGCAAACAAACTATTAATAATTATCTGTGATAGATACGGATAAACTTGACCGAAATAAACTTGAATATAAAACTTAATCAAACCAAATTAGTAACAAATTTATAAACCTAAATACAGTGGAAAATCATAAACAGATTTAAATAAAGGAGGAGGCAGAAATAATCTGTAATCAAAGTAACATTAACAATAACAATCGTAACCGTAATTATAATAGCAATAATTATAATAAAAATAATAATAATGATAATAAGTCTCAAGAGTCAATTAAAAGAAACCCTAAACCCTAATACTAATGATAATGAGAAAACAAAGGATCACTGAGCAATTCGTATCAGTAAGGTCTTAATCATCCATAATCACAATCAGAATATAATAATAAAAATAAAATAAATTAACAAAGTTTCAATATGATAATCATATAATATAATAATATAATAAAACCCTAACTACCGAAACGCCACGTCATACTCCAGATCTACATCAGCAAAGCAGCAGCGACGAAAGCGGCGACAGATCCGCCAACGATGGAGCCTCTGAATGAAGCGGCAGCGCTAGCACCAGCGGGAGCCTCAGCAGGTGCATCGCTGACAGCAGGTTCAGAAGCAACGGGAGAGGTTGCAGGAGAGACGGTGGGAGCAACGGGAGCGGGAGGAGATTCGACAGGAGATTCAGTGGGAGAGGTGGATGCGGATTCTGGTGTTGGAGAAGGTGGAGATGAAACCTTGGGAGATGGTGAGGATGTTGGTGGTGTGGCGGATGATTTTGGTGGTGTGGCGGTGGCTGAAGGAGGAGTGGCGGTGGCTTTAGGTGCAGGCGCTGCAGGTGAAGCTTTTGGTGCGGCGGTGGGTGAGGTGGAAGGTGCTTCGCCGAAAGCGGTGGTGGCGAGTAAAGCGAAAACGAAGAAGAAAGCAACGTTGGGAGACATTGTAGATGATTTGATTCTGAGTTTTCTTATTTCTTTTTTCTTAGAAGAAGGAAACTTAGAAGAAAGAAAATTGGAAAACTATGAAATGAAATAATGAAGAAGAAAGGGAATGTGTATTTATAGTAGAAGTTAGCGAGAAGTTAGGAGAAGGAAAAGGGTTTTTCCGGGTCAACACCGCTCCACCGGTCATTCTCAACAATATTATTTTTTACCATTAAAACTAAACGATTTTTTGTTATTTTCATTATCATTGGACAAAAATTAGGTACTGGATTTACTTGCCATTTAAATTTTGATTTGATTTCTCTCACTTTTTTGGTGAATATGAAGGGGTTTCCGAGAAAAAAGTAAACAAATTTCACCCTAACAATTTCTTGTTTATCATAACAAATTGACTTGATTCAAATTCAAAATTAAAATTATGATTTGATTATCTAACGAAAATTTGACTTGATTCAAATATAAATTATTTTATTTTTCTTTAAACATAAATTATATTATATTTATTTATTTACAAATATAAATTACATTATATTTATTTATTTAATTGGGTAAAGAATATTGTAAATCAAAAGAGAGTTTAATCGTGGTGGGCTGACAGTTCAAATTTTTTTGCACATACAACCAATCAAAATATTTAAAATCGTCATATCAATTAATGTTTTTAATTTATGTGGTCATTAGAAATGTTTTGATTGGTTGTGTGTGCAAAGTTGTTTTGAACCGTCAACCTACCATCATTAAACTCAATAATTTAAATATATGGATCATTATTATTATTATTATTATTATTATTATTATTATTATTATTATTATTATTATTATTATTATTATTATTATTATTATTATCATCATCATCATCATCGTCATTATTATTTATTGTTATTGTATTTTGAATCATGTTAACCGATGCCCCGGTTGGTCCGGAGCACCAGTTAAGGAAACCAAAATAGGAAGTTTTAAGTTGAAAATATTATATATTTAAAAAAAAAGTTGAAAATATTGTTTTTTAAACTTTTTGAAGTATCGACTATACAACTTTCAATGTGATGTTAGAGGTGGATTATTATTGTTGTACTATTATTAAATTATTAATGTGCTCCTCCTTAAGGTTTGATTCTCCCTGGTGTCAATCTGGATGGACTAATTTAACTTCTTTAAAAAAATTGTTATTGTTATTATTATTATTATTATTAGAATCATGCTAACCGAGACACTGATTAAGAAGTAAAATATAATAATATTTGCATTAAATGTTTAAATAATGACCTAAAAAGGGTAATATTTGCATTCAAAGTAGTGTAATCAATTAAAAAAAAAATCATATTTTACTTAAAATTTTCTCTCTTTGCTTCCTTAACTGGTGTCCTCAGGGCAAGGTTAACATTACCTTATTATTATTAGGTGATATTTTTTGACAAAATTATTATTAGGTGACACGAAACGTTTTAAATTCTAATACTTAATTTCCATCGCACCAAATAAATAATAAAATTTCCATCAATATCAGTGGACTATTGAATACGGATGAATGTGATATGATTAAATTCAATTTAATGTAATTAATACGTATTTGGTACTACTATAATAAATCTTAAAAATTAAATTAAATTAAAAGAAAGTATTTATGAACAAAAAAATTGGATTCTGGAATCAAAAAAAATAAAATTGGATCCTACAATAGGAGAGTCCATTTGTGCGGTTTCGTCACATTATTGCCTATTTTTGTTCATTACACATTTTATAGAAGTAACTAAGTTATGTTTGATGTCCCCTCGGTCTTATACTTTTTCGTTTTTATTTGATACAATTTTTGTTTGCTTAAAAAAAAGTTTAATGATTGACTCAATTTTATATATTTAACGTAGGAATAGATACCCACTATTCAATCAAGAATAATAAACTCCTACGATGTGTTTGTTTCAAGTTATATTTGTTGATTCTCGGGAATAAATTGATAGAAATATATATGTTTATGTTTGTTTTTTTGACAAAATATGTCTATGTTTGTTACAAGTTTACTAAGTTTTATTCCCGGGTATAAAATGTTCCTGCGAATAGAAAAAATTTCTCAAGGAAAAGGGTGTGAATAAAGTTCTCATGGAGTTGGAAATAAATTCATAAATAGTTAACTATTATAATCCCTATTTTTATGGTTCCTATAAATATTATAAAGTTAACCAAACATATTTTTCCTAAATACCTTCAAATAAAATTCTCATCTTTATATTTCAAGAAATGTTTTATTCTTAGGAATAAATTTGGTAAACTTGAAACAAACACACCCTTAAGGTTTGATACGGTGGTTAAAAAATAGATCTTGAACCGAAGGTTTTATGTTTTAAGGGTGTTACTTTAAAAAAAAATGTTTTAAGGGTGTTCATGGTGTAGTAAAGATAGGTTATAAGGTAAAAGATCATCCAATTCAAAAAAATTAACACTCGCAATTGGATGACTTGAAAAAAAATCAATCTGATCTAATTCTCTCTGATGATTTAGTTTTGATCGGTTTTTGAATATTCAAATTATAATTTTATGAAATTTTGTGTGCTTTAATTGGAAAGTAACAATAAAATAGTAAAACATAATTAAGTTAAAGGTAAAATTGAAAGAAAAATGATACACTAAGACGAAATATTTTTTTATACAAGGTCAAAATTATGTTTTTTAAGTGTCAATATTGTTGGAAATTGTTACCGTAGGTTGTTCTTATTTTAATGGAATTTAACTAATTTTTTTTATTGATAGTAATATAAAAATGATAAAATAACGTTAATGAATAAAAATTGAAGAAAAATTCCAACCCAATACGTTGTATCTCCTTTATGTATTGTTATAGATTAATATTATAAAGACACCCTAAAATCATAGGTTTGATGAAAAATCTAATATAATATAACTCAATACGATTTCCGTCCAATTTCCTTAGTTGGAAGCCTGTATAAAATTCTGGTGAAAGTGCTTGCTAATAGACTTCGGTTGGTGATAGGTTTAGTTATTTCGGACTCTCAATCCGCTTTTATTAAGGGGAAGCAGATCTTAGATGGTATTTTGGTGGCAAATGAGATTGTGGATGAAGCCCGTAGATGTAAGAAGGAGTTGTTACTATTCAAAGTTGATTTTGAGAAGACTTATGACTCAATTGATTGAGGTTACTTACAAGAGGTGATGTTGAAAATGGGTTTTCCGACTCTTTGGAGGAAGTGGATTAAAGAATGCATTGGGTTGGCCACAGCTTCTGTCTTGGTTAATGGCTCTCCGACGGATGAGTTTCCTTTGGGAAGGGGGTTGAGGCAGGGTGACCCTCTTTCTCCTCTCTTGTTTCTTTTGGCTGCAGAAGGATTTAATGTTTTGATGAAGTCATTGTCAGGTAATAATTTATTTACTGGTTACACGGTGGGTAGTAGTGAACCTGTGACTGTTTCTCATCTTCAGTTCGCAGATGATACTTTGATATTGAGAAAGAAATTTTGGGCTAATATTCGTGCTATGCGGGCGGTGCTTGTGCTTTTTGAAAATCCGTCTGGTCTAAAGGTGAATTTCTCTAAGAGTCAGTTGGTGGGGGTTAATGTCACTACCTCCTGGTTATCAGAAGCGGGCATGGTGTTGAGTTGTAAGGTTGGCTCTGTTCCTTTTGTGTATCTGGGGTTACCTATTGGGGGTAATGCGACGCGTTTGGCTTTTTGGGAACCACTACTAAATCAAATTAACTCTAGATTGTCAAGTTGTAACTCTAAACATTTATCCTTCGGTGGTCGCCCTGGTTTTGCTGAAGTATGTCCTGTCATCTCTGCCTGTTTATGCGCTTTCTTTTTTCAAGGCTCCAACAAGTATAATCTCCTCTATTGAATCTATTTTAATTTTTTTTTTTTTTAGGGTTTAGGGGGGAGTGAGGACCACAGGAAAATATCTTGGGTGGATTGAAATACTGTTTGCAGGAGTAAGGAGGTTGGTGGTTTGGGGGTAAGGAGAATTAGAGAGTTTAATATCGATTTACTTGGTAAGTGGTGTTGGCGGATGTTGATGGAGAGGGAGAGTTTGTGGTTTAAGGTGTTGTCAGCTAGGTATGGTATGGAGGAGGGTAGATTGAAGAGTGGTGGGCGTGATGTCCATGTTCTTTGTAGGGAGGAGTGGTTTAGACATAATGTCAGTCGTGTTATAAGAAGTGGGAAAAATACTCTGTTTTGGTCGGATGTGTGGATGGGTGAAGTCTCCCTTCGTGACAGCTTTCCTAGATTATTTGATTTATCGTTGTTTCAGGACTTGTCTGTGTTTGATATGTGTCAGTTAGGTTGAGGGTGGAGGGTTAGGCTTGGTTGTGGCGGAGGAGGCTTTTTGCATGGGAAGAGGAGGTGGTGGGGGAACTAATTTTATTACTTCAAAGTGTGTCTTTGCAGGTCGACATCTCATGTTTTTTCTGTCCGAAGTGCTTATAAAGTGCAAACTTCGCAACCGATTGGTGTTTCTATGGTGGCAATGACTGATGTAAGATTTTTACATGTCATAAAACTATTTACACGTAAGTATAATAGGATCGTGTCCGCAGGGAGTTGCGTATTTCATAAGTGTTTTCACAATATTCATCACGTTAAGTGTTTGGGTATAAATTGTTTGTTTGTGTAAAACTATTGTTCTATTCGACATAAAAGTAAAACGAGAAGAGATAGGGCTATTTCGCTTGGGGTTAGAGACATCAACCAAGCGTAACAGCTGCAATCTCTCGACCAAGTAACGGATTCTAGCTTATTAAACGATATTATCACAATCACTCGACAATATCATTCGTGTCCAAATGATATCGTTATTTCTAAGGAATCATTTAAACATCGATTTCCCAAACATTTAAACGATCACAAAGTCGATTGAATAGTTTAATCGATGATTTCTCAACCGATTAAATTACCCAAAAGCATTAAGTTCTAGATTAAAAGTGATTATCAAATATTACCATCCATGTCTAGAGTGATAACTTAAGATAGATTGTTATGCTATTTCTAGATTCAAAAGTATGTGTCCATATCATTTCAAACCTCAATAAAACAGTAAATGAAAGAATAACAACAATATTGAATAAATAGCTAGAACCATATATTAAATGATCAAAAAATTACATAATAGCTTGTTTGAATACCTCAAAACCCACAAGGGTAGATGTAG
>Ga0315914_1007666_pt1 | contig 14835 bp, 8 predicted proteins | sample MpolenodulesMG_FD_203920 | JGI IMG/M metagenome (GOLD analysis project Ga0315914, IMG submission 203920) | Medicago polymorpha root nodule microbial communities from Los Angeles, California, United States - elongated nodules | ecosystem: Host-associated > Plants > Roots > Nodule | place: USA... | reverse complement strand
TAACAAGTATCAAACTCATAAAGCGACAACGGAGGGTTAGTACTTGTTAATTCATCATCACAAATATCAAAACGAAGCATCGAAAGAAGAAGTTTTGATATTGGAACAAGTGAAATTAGACAAGGATTGCGAAACATGAGAATAATCTAGCAAACCTTGAGACAAATAAAGTTTCGTTCTTCAAGGATTCCAATAGCAATCAACCATGAGAATAGGCGTGGTTGCTAGAGGAACACAGTCACTGAGACCGAAAGGAGAGGTGATAGGCTTAAGAGAAACTTGTCTTTAGAAAGTGCGTCCAATATAAAGTTCTGGTTTAGGGTTTGTTTGTGAAGGATTTGTCACCATGACGAACCAATAATCCCAAGATACTTTTTATTATTGTTGTTTTCTTTCAATTAAAAATCCAAACTTTTTAATATCAAACTCTCATCTAATCATTATTTAAAGTTAATTGAATTCATAACTCCCTATCGGAACGATACTCTTTTTACTACTTCGGTAAATCGTGCACTTGCGGATTTACTACATCAATATTGTAGATACGTTGGAAACCCTAGGTTTTCCCTGAGGTTACCTATAGCCTCGGATTAGGTAGAACTCACTGAGACATTATGTCTCATCCCAATCCTTATTTGTTTCAGATTAGCAGGTTAGTTTAGCTGGATGTGGCAAGCATATGGCCGAATGGATAGTCAACAAGGACTCGTTCATACCCGCTGCAGGATGTTCTTTTGGATTTAAGAGTGTTTTACTCTGTTTGGATATATAGTGTTGTATCATTGATTGTACGAACGCGTATTGTTGTATATAATTATTCATTCGAAGATTTATTGTTGTAAATTTTAATGCATCCAGTACTAAAGATAATGCACATGCTAAACTTTCTAGATACGTTTAGTATGGGCGTTACAAAAATTACAACAATGAGTTTGTAACGAATAAAATAACCAACAATATATCAAAAAAAAAGAACAACAGACTAAAATCTTATATTCTCGGAAATCACACTTTATGTATAATAAATAATGCTTTGAATAGAATTAACACTTCCCATTTTAAATATAAAAAACTATCAAATATATGTGATGTGAGCGTATTTAATATTTTTTATATTACATGAAATATGAATGGACTAAACTTATATTCTTGGGAACGGCATGTCTAATAAATAATGCTTTGAATAAAAATTAAACATCCCATTTTAAATATAAAAAAACTCAGAAATATATGTGAGTGTATTTAGTCTTTTTGATATTCAATGAAATTTGACTCATTGATTGTGATTTTCTTACTTTCTCATTTAAATTTAATTCCTCTATTTACGTAAAATCTAAATAAACATTTCTCTTTGTTCATTGGAAAAAAGCAAAATTTGAATAAACACTTGTGAAATCTTTGACTTGATAGTTCAGCCACAAAATATGCATGCAGTGCATTGTTGCTTACCTCATCTCACACCCATTTTAATGCTTAGAGGATAGGTACATTTGATTCCGATAAATATAACAATTTTTGTTTTAGACCCCCTGAAATAATTTTGTTAGGCTTTTAGTCCGTCAAAAGTTTTCTCTCACCACTTTTTGTCCTTACTTTTTAGTCAACTCATTTGTAGCCTTAATTTTTTTTTTTTTTATGAAATTTTCTAAAATCGTGTAGAATATTATGAAAATCTCTTCCAACATAAATTAGATTTATTAACAAAACATGAATTAATATGAATTTTTTAGGCTCCAAAAATGTAGAAAATCATATTTAATTTATGTTTTGTTGTCATAGTATTCTACCAATTTCATTAAAAAATATGAAGGTAAGACATGAGTTGTCTAAAAAGTTGGGACCAAAGTGGTGATGAAAAACTTTTAGGGACTAAATGTCAAAGAAAAATTGTAGAGGTACTAAAAGGAAAAAATTGGTGTATTTATAGGGACCAAAAACATATTTAATGCTTATTATTTTTAATAACAATGGAAGTAATGTTTTTACAACTATCCTGAGAGGAATATGAACTTTATCTCTTAAAGTTAAAACATTAAGCTCATACAACTGAGTTGACACATACCGGACATTCGTTGATAGCCTTTATTTTAAATATAAAATTAAAAAAAATTAAATTCTATCATTTATTATTTTTTGCGGTTATTATTATTTATTTTTTTGGTCAAGACTGCAGTTATTATTTATTTAAGCAATTTTACAAGTATATATAGACATATGTTTACACCACCTACTACCATTATCATAAGAAAAAAAAATCTTTGCCTTTCATCATGCAGCTGCACTCACACGGTAATCATGACTTTCCTATCTGCATCAATCACTATGTTAGAGGACTTGCTGAGTTACAACAACGTCAACATGCAACTCAACATCAACCACAATACCAACCACTACAACATCAACAACAGTACCAGGGCCATGCTATTCCCATTTACAGTCCTCATATTAATGCTTCAAGCACCTTAAGTTATCCTTCATTTAATTCTCTATTTGAGAAACAAGGAAAGGAGACAAACCAGTTCATCAATAATCAGGTTAAAATTCATATGTATCATAACTTCTGATCAAGATCCATTTTGAAAGAGAAAAAGATCAATAAAATAAAATAATATTTTTTATTCAAGGAGTCTCACTCTCATCGAGATATATATAACTTTTGGGAGGATATCAATTCATGTATCATTTATAACTATATTTAATTTCTTTTCTTTTTAAAATCTACTTTGATTTTTATATACTAATGATTTTTTTTTTTTGTAACAGAATGGTCAAATGGTACTGATGTTACAAAACCATCAAAGGGAGATAGAAGTGGCTTCGCAAAAGATTCTAACAATAAAGAATGAAGAAATTGCAAAAGTTGCAAATAAAACACAAGAGATGGAAAATCTCTTAAGAAGCCTACAAATAAAAAACAGAGAATTGAAGAAAAAAGTTGATGAAAGGGAAGCAATGGTAGTAGCCGTGCATACCAAGTTGGATGAGGAGAAGAAGAAAACAAGGATGTTTGAGGAAAATGATGCAGAATCATGTTGCGGTGAAAATGAAGAAGTAAGAGCTGTAAAATGTGTCAGACGTGGAAAAAATATTATGTTTTGTGCAAAGTGTATTACGAATTCCTCGGATGTCTTGTTTCTGCCATGTAGGCATCTCTCTTCATGCAAAGCATGTGAAGCTTTACTCGAAGCTTGTCCAATATGTGGAATGGAAAAGAAGGGTACTATTGAGATTTTGAGTTTGACTTAAGATTAATATTATTACTGAAAAACCTTATTGCAATAGCTTAGTTATGCTTAGACAGGGTGTAAGGATGATCATCCATGTAATATTTATGAATTTAATTTAGTTTCATGTCTTATTTTATTTTTTATTGTTAATTTAGGTTTGTCAATAAAAAGTTGTTTCTTTATATCAATAAAATGTTGTTTTTATTTTGGTTTAACCTCTATTCATTTAGATATAAATTATATTTAAAAAGATTATTATTATTATTTTATTTCAAGGAGATAATTAATATTAATGCAAAAAGAATGTACTAAATGTACTTAATGTTTAAGTCTGTAATATATTTCTTTCCGATATACACTTTATTATCAATTAACAATTTTTTTTAGGAAGTTCACCCCCTTAAAGTGCATCTAAGATTAAGTAAGAATGGTATAAGGGTTTGTATGTATTGTTCAAATTTGTTCCTTGTGTGTAAGTTGTTATTTGTGCTCTAGTTCCAGCTAATTTTGTCTGTGTGTTTTAATGGTCGTTGTATTATATGCTTTTTATTAGTATTGAAAATCAAATACTTATCCATTTTCACGAATTTCTATTGTGAAAATTTCATTTTTCACAGCCCATAATCATACAATGGTGATTTTTTTTCTTTTCATGCTCATATGGTTGTTCATTTGCATTTTTTTTTTATCTTGTCTCATTGGCATATATCTTTGATTAAGTTTTAGCATGTTTATTTACGATATTTTTCAAATTAATTTTGAAAAATTTGCATTTTCTTAGCAAATGTGTCACGATGGACTGATAGATGACTGTGTTTGAACCGGAACATGTGTTAAAATTTCAAAAATGAAAAAACTATGGGTGTGTTAGTTTCATGGCAAGAAATTACATTCCTTGAAATGACATTTCTAGGAATAATATTCCAAGGAATAACATTTCTACCATGTGTTTGGTAAAAATTTAGATTTCCTTGAAATGCTTTAGCAATTAATTAATTAGAAAAAAATAGAAATTAATTAATTAGAAAAAAATAGAAAAAAAATAGAAATAATTTGTAGCAAGTTGAGTTTTATTTTTATGGGATAATGTTTTCCCATCCTTTAAGCATGAGAATAACAATAGAATAAATCGTGTGTAAATAACATTCGTGTGAATATAACATTTATGGGAACAATTTTTCAAAACTTAAAACAAATATGAAAATGTTGCATTTCCAATCTCGCATTTCCGAAAATCATATTAGAAACCTTGAAACAAACACACTCTATATATAGACCTTACGCTTTAATACACGTTTTTTTTTTTCACAGTACAAAAACCTATATACGAGATCATCCAAAACAAATTCGAAGGACGCAAAGGCTTGGGGGGAACTGTACATATTGGCACATAAGCCTATGTGTTGGTTCAGGTTGAAACTCTTAAATATTCGGCTGGATTCAACCTTGTGAAGCCATTCCATCTCACTTAAACCCATAGTACATAATCGGATTCAATTTTCCTATATATTATTAAGGTAAAATTATAAATATATAAATGAATAAATAAATTGCAACATTAAATTTTAAGTTAAAATGTGAATTTCTTCGGTGTTTCATAAAAAAAAGTGAATTATAGTGATCTTTTGCAATTCAATAATATAAGAAGTAAAAACGTAACAGAATTAGGAGCATGGCGTTTTGGTAGTGTATTCTGTTAGAACAAGAATGATTCATACAAGTCCTCTATAATTTTGGTGGTAACATTATGGAAGAACAATTGGAATACTAATGTGTTCAAGTCTACAGAATCTACCTATCATAAAGAAAGGACATATGAAGAGCATCAGAAAGGGATTGAGGAGCTTATAAGACTATGATTGAAGATCTAAAGGAAGGTCAACCAGAGGTCAACGTCCTTAGAAGAAGGATACCTCACAGAAACTGGAGAGTGATCTCAACAAATTCTGTGAAGGACATCAGACACAGAATCTAACTGGCATACTTAGATCTGAGGGACCCGAATCCATATAAACTTTTGTCTTTTTTTGTCTACGTGTGCAACCTGACAAAGGACATCAAGAACAAAGAGAGTGCAATCATATTCTTCTTTCAACAAAGGAAATTCAAAGGAATTTTTAACGGAATTATCCATATTAGGCAAAGGGCAACGTTCTTGATCAAAGCTTCTCAACGACTCTATTTGCGCTGACACTCTTCTCTAACGTCTCCCAAATCACTGCCTATAAAAGGAGTTGAAGACCTGAAGTATTAGAAGAAGAAGTAACAAGACTCTGCTATTTTTCTATGTCAAATCTCTGTCAAAATCAAATAGGGCAAAACACTTAGGATTTATTTAAAGCTTAAATTTTAGAAATCCTAAGGAGTGAGTATGTTTATTTTTTCAATTTACACTATCATTGTTAAATATAGTGTAAGAACAAATTAACTTGTTTGCAGTTGGGGAAAACATTTTAGAAAGTCTCTCGCGTGCGTGCTTGAGCATATAAGTCCCTTGGTGAAACCTTTAGCACCTAGGAGTCTCAATCAATTGTGATTGAGCAAGGGAAAGTGTTAAGAAGTTGTGTTTAAGCAAATTGAAGTCTCTTGGAGTTGTTCTTGAGCAGAGGTCTTTAAGTAGAGACCTAGAACATAGAAGTCTCTTGCAGTTGAGCTTGAGCATAGACAAGTCTCTTGGTGTGTCCTTGAGCAAATTGTAATCCAGAGTGATTATAGTAAAATCATTGGAAGTGCAAGGGGACTGAACTACTCATGTGTAGTGGGAGGAACCAGTATAAATTGCTTTGGTTTTTTTCTTCTCTCTTTCTCTAACTCTATATCTTTTATCTTTGAGTTTTGTATTCCGCTGCATTTAGACTCTGAGTCAGAATCAGCAACATCATATTTTGTCCAGGTTTTTATTAAACACTTTGAAAAGGAAATCGTCAAAAAGGACAACACAATTCAACCCCCCACCCCTCCTATTTGGTGTGTTTTTCTTACCTTCACATACCTCATTTTAACTTCTTGTAGTTGAATTAATTATTTTTTAAAAATATAGCATGTCCTTGTTTCTTGTAAAAACTAAACGGTCAAATGTTGATCCGGCTAGTTTGAGGCGACCTTCGAGTCTCCGGTTCTTGTAGAATTGAACAGGTTTACAGTAGTTTAATGACATAACCGATCCAATAAAAGGAGCGGCTAACCTTCCGGTTCGATTGGCCGATCCATCTGGTTTTTAAAACTATACTTGAAGGTGTAACTAGATACTTCGATAAATGTAAATAAAAATACAAAGCAAAACTTGACAACAAAAAATACAAAACAAAAGGAATATTTTATTAAAGTTTACTAAAAATAATAGAGTTCATCATTGGACGGGATCCATATCAAAGAAAGGAAAAATATAGATAGACATTCTTTTTCCATACCACTCTTGTACACACCTTATGTGGGAGGGTATTTTCGTAATGTGTAACAAAGGATATGTAGTTATTTTGGACCCACATTGCCACATGTTACATTTATGTGTAGGAGTTTAAGGGGTATATGCCACCTATGTGTGTCTATGTATAAGCACTGTCATGCGGTAGAATTGTGGAACCACCTCAGTCAGCCTTTTGTCATCACTTCTTGAGGCATATTCTGTACCAACATGCCAGACATATTATGTAATTAATGATCTAGCTAGGTCCTATTATGTACTATGCACCTTTGACAAGGAAAAAGTATAAAGAATTTCAAAATGAACGAAAGAAATTCATGTAAGTTCCAAAAAAATCCTACTATGCATACTCATATCAACAGTATTTTTCTTTCAAGAGAAAAATGATTCAATTAGTTTTTTTTTTTAAAAAAAAACTTTTGAATCTGCGCAAAATATCAGCCTCAATTTCACTCTCATGAAGTAAATTCTAGAGCAGAGTTTAACCTTTCTTTTTACCAAAAAGGAAGCTTGATTTTGAAATTCACATGCAAAAAACTAATTAAATTCCTACTTATAAAATTGTTCAATCATGTGTGCCTGATGATCATATCACAATCCAAACAAGGATATTAAAATGTGAAACACACCAAAGTAAATAACAAAAACAATGTAACTAGGCAGTAAACAGCTTATGACTCATTATACTTCTATCAAGATACATGTAGTGTATGCTAACTAAGACTAAAAGAAAATTTTAAAATTTAATTTATGTATCAATGGAAAATAAAAAAACTTATTCAAGAAATTGTATATTGAAGCATTATGATTTAAATAAATTTTATCATACAATTGTAGTGGGAGGATGTGCATTCTCTTATGGTTGCTGGTGTAGCATATCTTGGTACCAGTTTCGACCAAGTGTAGCAGCCAATAAATTTTAGTGTGAAACACCAATAATTTTGAAACAACGTAATGAACTAAATAAATTCAAATAATAAAATATTTGAAAAGAAACTTACTTTGAAATAGTTGAAACCAAACTTTCAACATAATCCTTAGAAAGAGACCACTCTATTTTATTGGTAATTCTAGTTTTTTCTACTTTGTTATCACTCAAATTATAGAGAATAGCTTGTTCATATTCATCACATGCCAATATCAATGTACCACCATTCTCAGAAAGACACAATGGGAATAGAAACATTCTCTGCGAGTTACTAATGACATTATAATCAATTAGAAGGCTTTGATAACTAATTTTAAGGAACTGAATCCAGGACTCTCGAGCTCCAAATTCCTTCATCTGCCATATGATAAAATCAGTTCCATGAAAATCATGACAAAAACAAAGGGAATCCATCAACACAGCAAGAGTTGACTTAGGAAGTGTCGGTTTATCGAAACCTTGAGGGAGAAGCAACTGACGGTATGACTCTGTACTCAAATTAAGCGAGATGATCACAAATTTCGATTCCATTCGGATGGCCAACCAGTTAAGACTGCCACTCACATGCACACCATGATTGATATCCCAATGATGATAAGATAGAACATCAGGAAAATTTTGAATATTCCTCCAAACATTATCACCAAAAGTGAAAACTCTTACTTCGTCGTTCGTACTCAGTAGATGAAAAGCCACAATCTTACAAGTGTTGTTCGAATTATCATAACCAAACGCAAACTTCCATTTATGTTGAAACTTCTCGGGAGGAAACTTTATTTCCTTAGATAATTTCCTTGTTGCTGGGTTCCATAAATAAAGTAGGGTCCCTAACTCTTCGTAATTATCGTTGTATAAACAACCGACTAAGCATAGCAATCCGTTGCAAGAACCAACAACATAGAGTAATCCACCCTTGTTCAGATGGAAGCCAGAGTCGTCATCGAGGGTGACAGATGTGTTCTCCAGTAAACGACACAAGGGAGAAGGTGTGATACTGAAATGCCTGGGAGTTTGGTATTTGTATGAGAATAGTGCTAGGTGCTTGTTTCTTGCGGATCTCTGAAGGTGTAGTTTGACGAAAGTTGAATCAGAGATGAGGGTTTTCCATGACTTGCACACACACCTTAGTTGCATAAGTGATTTTACGGGAAGGAATGATAACACTTCTGTGATAAGTTCATCATGGAGGAATAAGTTCCGCGACATTCCGTCGGTGTTTGCTGTACTGCTATTGTAGGAAGAACCCTAACACAAGCAGCTTGTGTTGTATAACAAGAACCCTAACACACGGTTGTATTAAAATATATCCAATCCGATATATTTATATGCAACTGCTGTAGTTAAACTTGCTTCATAAAAAATAATCAAATATATCACTAAGATTCATAAAAACTAATAAAATATATCTCTAAGATTTGTAAAAAATAATAAAATATATCTTAAAGATTCGTTTAAAAAAAATCTATAAGATTCTTTCATAAGTTTATTCTGAATACTTGTGAAACTGCCGCGCGACTATGTGTTTGAAGAAAACAGTCAAAATTGCTATTTTGTAAAAAGATAAAAGGTAAAAAAAGGTAGGTTTTATAGAGATAGAACACTGTTATTGCTATTTTTTTTTTCCACGTTGCAATGTTTCTTTTACCAACGGATAAAAAGCGTGTCGCTAAAGATTTCGGAGCTAGCACTTGATAAGGTTAGGGAGAATTCTATCAATTTCAACTAAGAGGTTTTTGGCAACATTTTTCAAAGAAAGAAACACATTGAAAAAAGGCTCAAGGGTATTCGAAATTATTTAGAAAGAGTCAACTCCCAAAGGCATACTTGAAAAAGATCTTCAGCGGGAATATAATCACATCTTTAATTTCCAAGAAGAAATGCATTGGTATAAAAAATTAAGAGAAAATTGGGTGAAATTTGGAGACAAAGGTAGCTCTTTTTTTCATGCTCAAACTATTATCAGAAGAAAGAAAACAGAATTCATCAGCTTCAGCTTCCAATTGGTAATTGGTATTCGGATGCTGACATCCTCCAAGAGGAGGCCCAAGCCTTCTTCAAGAAGCTGTTTTGTAGCGCACAACACCAAAAAAACCGCCAACTCAAAGAAGGCGCCCACCCCACCATTGATGACGACGGTAAGAACTCCCTCACCACACCCATTACTAAAGATGAAATAACAGCCGCCTTAAACTCCATGAAACCTTATAAATCCCCGAGCCCATATAGTTTCCATTACATCTTCTTTAAGCAATATTGGCACATTGTCGGAGATGATGTTTTCCATCTTGTTAACACTGCTTTTCAAACTGGTTATTTTAACCCTGCCATATCAGACACACTCATTTCCCTCATTCCCAAAATTGACCCCCCACCCCCCCCAAACCGTCAAAGACTTCAGACCCATCAACCTTTGCAACATTATTTACAAAATCATTACCAAAGTCCTTGTCATGCGCCTCCGGCCAATCCTTAATAATAGGCTTAATTACACTTTTGGCCCCCTAAGTTTTCCAAAGTTTTGATTTTAGCCCCCTAAAAAAACAACTCTTTTCAAGCCCCCTAAATTTATTTTATGTTGCAATTTTAGTCTCTCATGGCAATTTTAGCCCCCTAAGTTTACTTTTCAGGCCCCCTAATTTCGAGTCAAAAAGTAAACTTAGGGGGCAAAAATTGCAACAGAAAGTAAATTTAAGGGGCTTGGAAGGAGTTATTTTTTTTAGGGGGCCAAAATCACAACTTTGGGAAACTTAGGGGGCCAAAAGTGTTTAAACCTTAATAATATTATTGGTCCCTACCAAAGCAGTTTTCTGCCATGTAGGGGCACTTTTGACAACTGTATTGATTTGCAGGAAATTGTCCACTTTATGCGAAGATCTAAGAAGAAAAAAGGCTATGTAGCCTTTAAACTTGATCTTGAGAAAGCTTTTGACAATGTCAACTGGGAGTTCTTAAGTGCTTGCCTCCATGATTTTGGATTTCTTGACATTACCATCAAGCTCATCATGCATTGTGTCACCTCATCCACCTTCTCCATTCTCTGGAACGGGAACAAAATGCCTCCTTTCATGCCAACTCATCGTCTCAGACAAGATGACCCCCTGTCACCTTATCTCTTCATTCTTTGCATGGAAAAGCTTTCAATTGCTATTAATAATTCGGTACTCTAAGGTAATTGGGGTCCAATGAGAATGTCTGCCACAAGTCCTCATCTTTCACACCTCCTATTTGCGGGTGACGTGCTCCTCTTCACTAAAGCAAAGAAGTCTCAAATCAGATTCATAAAGGACCTCTTTGACTGATTCAGCAAAGCATCAGGGCTCAAGATTAATCTTTCTAGAGCTTTCTACTCATCAGGTATCCCTAATCAACAAAATCCAAAATATAACCTCCATCTCCGGCATCCGAAGCACAACATCCCTTGACAAATATTTGGGTTTCCCAATCCTCAAAAGGCGGCTCAAAAGAAGTGACTTTCATTTTGTTATTGAAAAAATGCATACCAGACTTGCATCTTGGAAGAGTAAGCTGTTAAAGAAACCTGACAGATTGGCTCTTGCTACTACAGTCCTCTCCTCCATTCCAGCTTATTACATGCAGATAAATTGGCTTCCAAAAAGTATTTGTGATAATATTGATCAAGTAACCCGGAATTTCATTTAGAGGGGTTCCAATGACAAGGGAATTCATTTAGTTGGATGGAAAAAATTGCTAAACCAAAAAAAGCTTGGCAGCCTCAATATTAGATTGGCGAGAGATGCGAATACTTGCCTCCTTGGGAAATTGGTTTGGGACCTGATACAAAATAATAATAAGCTTTGGGTGCAGATGCTATCAAATAAATACTCTTTAGGGGAGAACATGTTCAGTGCGACCACCAACAGCAGCATCAACGCTATTAAGGCCTCCATCATCCGCGCTAAAAATGTCTTGATTAATGATTTCTCTTGGCGAGCAGATTCAGGTTCATCTTCATTTTGGTCCAACCGTTGGAGTGCTTTTGGCTGCCTCAGAGCACAAACCTGTTGGAACAAAATGTGTTTAACATTACTCTTTAAGAGTTTTGATGATAACATGGTATTAAAAATTGTCAATTGGATATGCTAATATTTGTTCAAGTATGCAAGACCATATACAAGTTTAAGTATATTTTATAGGTTCTGGAAGAACAAATTAAGAGTTATGGAATCAACAAAAAGGAAGCTTGAAGCATCTGAAGAAAAGTGATTTTGAAGTCAAGTGCTCCAGAAGTGATGATGTCATCAGAAGCAAGTTGAATAGAAGCACTTCATCAGAAGCTACATCACTAGAAGCTGTCTTTCATCAGAAATTGAAGATCATCAGAAGATTGAGAGAGTTAAAGTTTCAAAGGATTTAATCATGTCTAACATTACAGAAGACCAGAAGAGTGAAGCAACGGCCAATTTGAAAGGATTTGAAAGCATTGGATGCTTGTTCTCTCAAGAGCGTTGAAAAAGGACAATTGTACGAAGTGTACAACCACTACCTCCACTACTCTGTTTGTGTCTCTACATCAAGATAAGAATAACAACTATGCCTGCAACAATGTTCCTTCATACTATGAATGCATTTGAAATTGATCCTACATAGGACAATAACCATATCAGGCAAAAGATCATTGGTGATTTTGATCAAAGCTTCAAATGACTCTTTTTGATGTGTTGGCAATTTCCAACGTATCTTTCACACCTCTATATAAAGGAGTGAAGACCTGCCGGTTGGGAATGCAGATACACATATAAACAAGACTCATACAACAATTTACAAGTGCCAAACTTTATTGAAATTGTTCTGCATCTAAAGTTCACCTAGAATTTCTTATCAAAGTTCATATCTTAGAAATTCTAGAGTCATAAGAGTCTGTATCTGATTTGTATTGTGAACACCACTGATTGTATATCAAGTGTTCAACCTCAAACAAACTTCTTTGTAATTTTGTTTGAATAGAAGTCTCTTGCTTGTGTGCTTGAGCAATAGAAGTCTCTTGCAGTTGTGCTTGAGCATTGAAAGTCTCTTGACTGTGTTCAGGAGCATAGGAAATCTCTTGCAATTGTGCTTGAGTAATTTGAAGTCTCTTGCTAGGTGTAGTAGTGAGAAATTGTAATCAGATACAGACTCAAAATCTCTTGGTCCTGGATTTGGAGACTCAAAATTCTTGAAAAGTATACATTTCTCATTTGGCTCGCTTGTAACAACGACGTTCCGACTTTCACTGTGTTATATCGCCGGAACATTACTCCTTCGTCAACTTGTTCCCGGTGCGGATTGCAAGACGAAACTTTTTTCCACTGTATGCGTGATTGCAAGTTCTCCAGTGACATATGGCACCATATTAGCTTCAACGACACATGTTTCTTCGCAATTGAGGATGTTGCGGACTGACTCAAGGACGGCACAAAGGGTCCTCATGCTACAACCTTTGTTGCAAGTCTGTGGTGGGTATGGGTGTGCCGTAATTCTACGTGCATAAACGATGAGCAGATGGTGATTCATAGAGTGGCAACGAACATCAAGAATTCAACCGACAGTATCTTGTAGGTGTTCCCTTCGCAAAACACTGGTCATATGGATAGACATATTCGGTGGAATAATAACAACTTTGTCTACAACATTCTAAATGTAAACGGAAGATGTATATGTACTCCAGCACTCACAGGTTTTGGAGGACTCATTCGCAACAATGTCGGTTACTATCTTACAGGTTTTTCAGGTTTTCTCCTGACATCTACTGATATCCTGCAAGCTGTGAAGACTACATTGTTTACTTTATATGTTTTTGATGATGTTCCTTAGCTTAGTTTATCTTTTGGATGATTGTCTTATGGCTAGCATGTTAAAGCACCCTAGAATCTATGTGTCTTGGTCTTGTTTTTGTTGTGCCTTTTGAAAAAGAGTCAAAGTTCATGTTTATCATTTTGAATCAACTCATACAGTCTGAATCGATTCAATGAAGTCTCTGACTTCAGGTGAATCGATTCACATCTTCTTGAATCGATTCATGAATGAGTCGACTCTTTTCTGTTTCAAACGTCTCACAAAACTCTCTGACTTGCATTGAATCGATTCATAAGATACTTAAATCGTATCAATCTTCATCCTAGGTTCACTTGAATCGATTCAAACATGCATTGAATTGTTTCATTCTTCATGCTTCTCTGGTTTGTTTTTCACTATCCGAATCGATTCAAGCATTTAATGAATCGATTCAATCTATTTATTTTGTGCAAAAATTGAGTTTTTTCACCCTTTACTATATATACACTTCTCTTCACAACTTCAAAGATATTGAATCATTTGCAACTATTCTCTCTAGGTCTCAAAAACTCATTGTTCATACATTCTTCAAGATTAAACACTTTTTCTTAGAATCACTTTGTTCTTTGAGTCTATAGATTCGCTAGGGTGTTAGTATGGATTGTAAGTTGGTTCTCTCAAGAGGATTGATTGGGCTTAATCAAGGCTTCAAAGGAAGTGAATAATCTCATTCCACCTCCAAAGGACTTTGGGGTCTTTCTAACCGTTCTTGAAGTCGAAGGGAGTTCGTTTACTAGACGTAGCATTGAAGGCTCGAGCGAAAAGTTCGAAGGAGTGTTCGGGTATTCAAGGATCTGAAGATTCAAGAAGCACCAAATTCAAGGGGTACTTGAAGTTTGGGGGAGTGTTTTACATAGGAGTTGAAGAATTAGGTTATAATTTGAAGGAACTCTTGTAAACATTGTAATCAACATTTGTAACTTAGTGGATGACCTTGGTGAAGGTGTATTTCATCAAGAAGAGTAGATGTAGCTCTTGTGAGGACGAGAAATAGCGAACTACTATAAAATTATTGGTGTTATTTCTCTTCCAAATCCTCTTTAACTTTAGCTATTGCATGTGATTAAATGAATAATTGTTAGGATAATTTGCTAGTGTTGATCTAAGTATTTTTCATTGAAAATTGTCTAATTTGTTGAATTAGGTTCAAACACTTTGCTTAGATCAATTGATTGCAACATCTATTCAATTTCACTTGTATTATGTTTAAATTTAAGAGCTTAGTAATTTTGTTCATATAGGTTTGGTTTGAAATTGTATATTGTTTTGTACTTTGTTCAAGGAATATTAACATTTGATTGTATAATAAGATTTGAATCGTGAATCTCTCAATTCTAAGATTAAATCTTATTTCACATATTGATGTCTTTTTGATTCATTGATCGTGAATCCAATAGTCAATTTCATTAAAACTTGTTTTTATC
>Ga0315914_1007664_pt1 | contig 14838 bp, 7 predicted proteins | sample MpolenodulesMG_FD_203920 | JGI IMG/M metagenome (GOLD analysis project Ga0315914, IMG submission 203920) | Medicago polymorpha root nodule microbial communities from Los Angeles, California, United States - elongated nodules | ecosystem: Host-associated > Plants > Roots > Nodule | place: USA... | reverse complement strand
TGCTTGCTAATTTGTTCCCTCTATATTATGTGTCGTGCTAAATTTTGTATGGGTTCTTAGAATTTAGGGATAAAGATCTTGAAGTTTTTTTTTTTTTTTTAAGTAATTAGTTTGATGATTTTGAGTTTTTTTATCCATTTTTTGGGGAAAAAAATTCTGGGTTTGTTTGATGAAGTTGATGAAGATAACGATGATAGTGATGAAGAAGAGAATAAAGAGAAGGGGAAGAAGATGAAGAAAGATAAATAAATTAGGTGCTGGTGATTTACTATTAATTTCAATAGACCTTTAAGATCAAAGAGTTTCATTTTTGACAAATAAATCAAGGCTAAAATGCACTTTTGACCACCTATGTTTGCCATGATAGCAATTTTGGTCCCCTATTAAAAAAAACCACTTTCCAGCCCCCTAACTTCACCCTTTTTGCAACTCATAGGCCCCCTCTGATTTTGACTGGGTCAAAGTTCAAGTGGCCACTCAATGGACGCCACGTGGCAATTTTTTGAATTAAAAATAAAAAAAAAGCCACATATTTTTTATTGAAATTAAATAATTAAAATAAATTAAACAAAAAAACTCAAATTATAGAAAGCATTTATGTGCAAGATCTGGAAATATTAAAAAACGCCACATGAATTGTGCAAGATCTGGAAACGGAAACGGCCTACATGTTCTTCCCCAAAACCACCATATCTGCAAAAGAATGAACCCAAATATCATGTTTATGTGATCTAGAAACAACATATCTTCATCAATATTTTTCAACACATGTCTCTTCTCATCTCTTCTCCGTTTTGCTTTCGTCGGTGCTCCGAAGAGTACTTTCGGCTTTGATTTAAGTGATTCTGGTGCACAACAAACTGTTTTTCGTCTGGTTCCGATTCTTTTGGTAAGGGTAACTACATCAGAGCCAGAACCGGTGACGATGTCGAAGGAAGCGAAGGAGGATGACGGTCCTTTAACTTCGCTGTCGCTTTCTCTTCTAGGTGAGGATGTTGCGGTTCTTGTTAGTCCTTCGTCGGCAAGTGCTGTAACGACGAAAGCTTTTGAAGAGGTTGGGATTGGAGTTGTGAATTTGAGTGGTGAATTTCTCTCGTTTTTTCAAAAAAGAAAATTTGTATTTAAATGTTGTTTCTTTGCATTCAAAAAACAAAATTTGTATTTGAATGTTGTATTTGAGGTTGGGATTGGAGTTGTGAATTTGAGTTGTGAATGTTGTTTGCATTTGATTTTTGTATTTTCTGGGTTTGATTCTATGAGATCTTCATCTTCATGGGTTGATTTGGCTGCATATTTCGCCGTTGAAAATACACCATCACTGCCTTCTGTTGTGCTATTGTTATCGTTGCCTTCATGAGATCTTCATCTTCATGGGTTTGATACTTTGAGATCTTCATCTTCATGTGACCAGAGGTGTTGTTGTTGTGTTTTTGGAATTAGTTGTGTTGTGTTTTTGGGAGAAGAGAGTGGAGGAGGTAGTTATCTTATGTTTATGGAATTTTTAGTGGAAGAATGATAAATATGTTATTGAAGGGGATGAATATGTTGTTGAATGATGAATATGTTGTTCCTGGAATTAGTCACGTGCCATCCTTTACCCTTACCTTTTTTTTAATTTTTAAAATACACATGTGGCTTTGCTTTTTTAAATTTTTGAGTTTTTTGCTTTTTTCTTTTAGTTTTTGGATGTTTTTTTTTAATTTATTTTAATTATTTAATTTCAATAAAAAAATATGTGACTTTTTTTATTTTTAATTCAAAAAATTGCCACGTGGCGTCCATTGAGTGGCCACTTAAACTTTGACCCGGTCAAAATCAGAGAGGCCTATGAGTTGCAAAAGGGGATGAAGTTACGGGGCTGGAAAGTGGTTTTTTTTAATAGGGGACCAAAATTGCTACCATGGCAAACCTAGGGGGCCAAAAGTGCATTTTCGCCATAAATCAAATAGTTAGAATTAAAAAGATTTATGAGGTCTATGGTGAACCACTTATAAAGTTGGTTCATCTTAAATGAAGATTTATGAGACCAAATTGAGACACTTTATAGTTAAGGGACCAAAGTGAAAACAAAAAATAAGTTAAGAGCCCAAATGATACATTAAGCCAAAAATATATTACTTTTCTTGGTTTATTTATTCATGAACTTAGGCACAATCCCATACAGGGATGTTAGTTTTTTCCCATGAGTGGGGATATTTATTTATTGAAAGGTGTGATGGTATTTAGATACTTGACATTGTTTATTGACAAAATATGAGTGAGGTGAAACAAACAATTATACAAATTGTATTGGAATTAAGTTTCATTACTAACTAATATCTTGCCTTGATCGACTCTAAACCCCTTTTATTTTAATTAAACCTTAACCTACCCCCTTCATAGATCTCAATGTCTCGCATATAACCGGAGATCATCTCTAGTCTCTTACCTATGATGTCTCACTCAATTAACTAAAAGAGAAACATTATATTCAGATGTCTAGCTTGATGTCTCGCAACTAGCATTTACAAGTGAACTTACCCATGCCCCTTACATCAGACTAACAGAGCAATAGAAGATAAAAATCAATTCAAAGCCAAAACTATAAAACTAATATACATCAACCCAACTAAATTCACAATGCCATGAAAGGACCACAAACAGACATGTTGTAGTTTCTTATAGCAACTCCTGGCTGAAAAGTTGCAACACGCAATTAGTTTATCAGTTATTACAAACATATTTTACCATTAATATAACTATATTTAGTTTAAAAGAAATAGTTGGCCGAATTCCAGATTCAGTAACAAAAGATTACCAACATCACCTGTATACAAGGAAAATACACGTGACAAACGATCCATTTGTACACAGGCTGATATATGTAGGAATCCACTCGATTGAATAATAATGGATTAGAAATACACACTAATTTCTTATATGTTATGAAATTTGGTTCTAAAACCATATACTCAGTAAATGCTGTGAAGGTAAGCCTGAAAGTAACAAAGAAACTTACTTTCTAGCTCAGAAAAATGCCTTAGTTCCATAAACATGAGAAACATGTGAAAGCTTAAAGGTTTTCTTATCCCTTTCCTAGTCTTGGAATCCTCCCCATTTAAAACGTCCGTTTTGGATCTCGTTGTCCATTGTCGCGACATTTAAAGATGCTATGGTGGTCGCTTCATCACTATCATTCTTTAAATCAAAACATGGAACATACAACACAACATGGGTAGGGGATATGGTTTGTTGTAACAGAATATTGCAACCAAAAATAAAAAATGGCGCAACGATGGGGAGAGATGTGTGAGTGTTCAAGTGTTGGCAATGCATAAGATACACAACCCAAATGCATGTTCCCAAACCAAACCAAAATTTTCAAATGACAATGTGATTAATATTTGTAACTGAATTAAAATTCTACTGTAAAAATTATCAAAGTTGAACTCTAAGGATTAATAAAACCTAACGTGTGAACTCCATTATCCGTTTAGCTTTGTTAAATCCTTAAATCAAAGATATCATTCTCATATTTCTAAAGACTATTCTCTTATTTAAGAGAGTCACATCTTTCAACAAATGTTTTTTGGCTTAATTGCACTTTTGGCCCCCTATCTTTCCAAAAGTTGTGATTTTGGCCTCCTAACTAATTAAAATACAAAACATCCCCTATGTATTGGATCTTTGGCAGTTTTGGCCCCCAAGGCCATTTTTGACTTAGTCTTCGCTGACGTGGCACCCACATCCCTTGAGTGAGGTGTCACGTGTAATTAGTTAGGGGGTGCCACGTCAGCGATGACTAAGTCAAAAGTGGCCTTGGGGGCCAAAACTGCCAAAGATTCAATACATAAGGGGCTGTTTTGTATTTTAATTAGTTAGGGGGCCAAAATCACAACTTTTGGAAAGATAGGGGGCCAAAAGTGCAATTAAGCCTTATATTTAACAACATTAAGGTGCATCACAGTTATCCCTGAATGGGGGTTCAACTTTGCAAAATTTTGCAAATGCATACTCATTAAAATGTAATGTATAGTTATAGAAGTATCATGTTGTTTTGGGTGCTTAACTTTTTAACGTGTAGAAAACATTTGCATTTGCGTATAAGGAACACATTTTGGTACCAAAAAAAGAAAACAAACTGAGAAGAAAAAGGAACACATATGTTTATGACATTGTCAATCAAGTTTGGATTCCAATTCAAAAGACACATTATATATTATATGACGCCAGCCGGTGGATCTAACAAAATTTTTCCCTACTTTTGACATATGGATGCAAAGTTGATGAGATCATGAGATTAAGAGGTAATATTGTGGTCGGTTTAAGGAATTTGAAAGTAAGAGCAAAGAATTTGAAAGGATTTTTAGTTTTTTTTTTGGAGGGAACTTGAAAAGAATGAAAGTCAGATGAGTGAATGTGATTGGAAAGTGAGAGAAAGGAAAGAAATATATTTACTAAATGACAAAACTACCTTTAGAAAGGTATTACTATGTTCTTTTTTGAAGGAGAAAGGTATTACTATGTTATTTATTTATCTCTTAAATATTTTATTAATTAATTTTCATACTTAAATTATTAATTTTTATTATCTTTCTCAAGAGCGGCTACTTGCACCAAAAAATATTCTAATATCCAAAAATAGGGAGTTTTTAGAGTACAATCATAACTTAAGGTATACCGTCTCCGTGAGATTAACTCAGTTGGTAAGGACAATGCATAATATATGGAGAAAAAAAATTAAAGTGTACCGATTTACTTGCTTTTTAAATCAATATATTAACAATCAGTTTTATGAAAAGACTATCTATTGACTTTTATGTTTTAGGAAATATCATTTCATATAAAAAAAACATAATTCTATTGTTTACATGGATCATACTAATTTTTTAATTTTATCGTAAAAATATCAATATTCACTATTGTAAATATAAAAATATAAAAAATTAAATTTTATTTCACCGACACTTCTAGTAAATAATATTTAGTTATTATAAATTTAAATGATAAAAAAAAACTTTTTAAAAAAAAAACTCATCTATTAGTTTAAAGTCTAAGTGATTGGTGCATCTCAAATTAAGCTCAAATCTTTTACTGGAAGATGAACGCCCTCATTTTTTTGGGTACAAAAACTATCTTATGATTCTAGGAAGATGAACGCCCTCATTGATTCTAGTAACTAAAACTATCTTGTGATTTAAATAAAAAACTAAAACTATATTACATGCATAAATTTTTTAAATATCAAAGTCTCCTTAGCTTTCCTTGAAAATTTGAGAATTAAATTAAATCTTAAATTTTTATCCAACTTATAAAAGTGAAATTATCCTCACCATAATATACAAAAGAATTAAAAATTGAATATAAATTTTGTTTAGGAAGAAAAATATAAAAAGGTAATCTGATGCACTAAAGCTCTAGCCGTATACATAGGGTCCGTGAAGGGATCCCATTAATTGGTGTATTGTACATAGCCTTACTTTATTTTTTACACAAGATGTTGTTTCTAGAACTCCAACAATGACATTTCAATCATGTGACAACAACTTTACTATAACATTTCTAGGACCAGAAACAAATAATATATAAAATTTAAGTTTTTAAACAAAATAACAATAATAAATATCGATCACATCAAAATAATAAATAATAATAAAATTTACAATTTATTAAAAGAATCATATTTTAGTATATATAATATTCACTATCACATGATATACATGAAACCAAAAGTCATATTTAATATATGAATAATTAGAGAGAATGGATTCTTTAGAAAAAGAAAACACTTCTGATGGTGGAATGGATATGTTGTTGGTTGATGGTGTTCTTGGTGATAGATCTATATGACTCCAAGAGTTTTTTTTTTATTTTTACAATAATCAAGAATCATATTTAGTATATGAGAATTGTGGAAAATGAATTCTGTATGATTTATCTAATATTTAAAGCATAATTTTTTAATTAAAACTTAATGAAATATTATTTCAGTTTTAATCCCCTCTATAATTAAAATTTATAACAGTAAAATTCCTAAACTAAAAATAAAATTATTATTTTTTGTTTAAGTTCAAAATTAAATCATCGATCAAGAGAATCCATCTTTTATCTCTAATTTGAACAATATTTATATGTTTTACTCTTGTGGGATTAAATGGGTTAATGAGTTAAAGATCCAAAATTCAAATTCTACCAATTGAGAAAATATTAACAAAATAACATTTGATTTCTTAAAAAAATAAACATTTGGCATGGAAAGAAATATGTTTTACTTACCTCAGAATTGAATTTCAGATTATTAGATCTATTGTCGTTAACAAATTGAGGGATAAGATCAAACATTACATTTCTATTCAACTTTTTTTTTTTGGGAAACATTTCTATTCAACTTTAAAAGGTTAAAGTATCATAATCATGATATGAAAAATAATATATTTTAGGGGATTTATGAAAAATAATAAAAAATGAAAGAGAAATATTGTTTAGGAGAAGTGTATAGTGACAAAAAATTTAGAGTATACAAACGAAATAACAAAAGTTAATTTCGATTAATCACATATGAATAATTTAATATCAATGATATAAAAGAATTGAAAGCAAAAGTATATATTCAAACAAATTTAATTTTATAGTCATTTAATCTATTTAATATTTCTTAATTTTTTTTTTAGTCTAGTGGTTAGAATTCACACATATTAAATATGAATAATCATAGCATTATAATTGCTTTCCATGTGCATTAGTTTTTGCAAAGCTATCACTAATATTTCTAGTCTCACCCCATATAATTCTAGTTACACCCAAATTTATTTAAAATTTTACGATAATACCAAAATTGCCCTCTTCATGTAAATTTGTAAAAACCATTCTTTTATTATCATTTTGAATCATCACCCCCCTTTCATCCACAAATCATCATAGATGTGCAACCAAGATCAAAAGTTGAATCATCTTTTTCATTCATATGTACTCTATTCATAAAAGTTAGTGAATTTTATGAATTTCATTTTCTAAGAGTTTCTATTTGTTTATTGTTTGTTTTGGTGTGAGATATACCTTTGTTAGCAGTAATTTGATTTTACATAATGAGAATAATGAGAGGTTAGTGTAAATTTGTAAATTCAATTTACTTATGTATATAAGAGGTTTACGTAAAATGGGTTTAGTATGTACATGAGAGGTTAGTGTAAATTCAGTAGAGAGGTTAGTGTAAATTCAGTTTACGTTATGTATATAAGAGGTTAGTGTTATCTCAGTTTGAGTGTATATATATATATATATATATATATATATATATATGAGAGGTTAATGTAAATTCAATTTACTTATTTATATAAGAGGTTAGTGTAAATTTAGTTTACGTAGTTAATGTAAATTTAGTTTACTTATGTATATGAGAGGTTGGTGTAAACTCAGTTTACATAGTTAATGTAAATTTAGTTTACGTATGTATAAAAGAGGTTAGTGTAAACTCAGTTTACGTAGTTAATGTAATTTCAGTTTACAGTTTTACGTATGTAATTAAAAGGTATATTAGTCATTATGGATGTAACTTGGGTTTTTTGGAGTGTCTATGTAGTATCTCTCATATATTTATAACAAATGCTCTTTAGAAAGTCATCTGGCATAAAAAGATTTTTTTTGGATTTATGATCCAACACACCACCGAACAAAAGAGATTAAAGTCAGTTAAGAAATTAAGAGATATATCTCCGTGAGCTTAACTCAATTGATAGAGATATTACATATTATACGTAGAAGTTGAGGTTCGAATCTCAAGCACCACTCTTTTGATTTGCCTAGGGTGCCAAAAATATTAGGGTCGGCTCTCATCAGCATAATGTCTTCGTTTGGTAATAAAAAAATATATATATCTCTTTAATATTTGGTGCGTCATTATAAGATGGTAGCTGCCTCCACCTGCTATCTTTAAAAACGACGATCACTGCCCTCTTAGTGATTATTATGGGAGTGGCTGTAATTATGTAAAGGTTCCAAGAAAAGTGATTTAACTCAATATGCAAGTGAACGAAAATTATTTAGCTGTATGGAGATTGAAAGGTTTTCTATGAAGATAATTCTCCAATCATGATTTAAATTCTCAAAGACTTAACAACCACTTAGCAAATTCTATTAACCAACTCTTTACTACTCTAATATATTGCTAATTATACCTATTCATCTCAAATTATAAGTCATTTTGCAAATTTCACACATGTTAAGAAATATGGTTAATTGTGTAGGATAATGACGAAATGAGTTGATAAAAATGGAATTGTGGAAAGGGTAGAAATTGTTAAGGTGGTCAAGTGTCTCATGGAAGAAGAAGGCGAGAAATTGCGGAATAATATGAAAGAATTGAAAGAAGTTGCTTCTAATGCACTCAAAGAAGATTGATCTTCTACAAATACTATTTCTCAGTTAACACTCAAGTGGAGAAATTTGGTGCAGGAAAACAAGTTTTAAGGAATGATTTTAAAGAAGAGGTTTTTGCTTTATAAGCATTCTAGTTTTTCTGTTTCTTCATTGGAATCGGATAATCATTATAATTTGCAATATTAAGCTCATATTATGAAGAATGCTTATAAGACTTTCTATTTGACAGTTGAGTTGAGTTTGTGTGATCTTTGTTTAATTTTGCATAATTTTCTGTTGTGAAGTGTTTTGTCATCTTTGTTTAAGCTCATATGTTCAAGTGATACCCAGATTTTCTGCAGGTTTCTAGAGACAAGGTGTAGGGAGGGAATGACCATGGTCTAGAGCAATGTTATAATTTCTGAGTTAGTGAGGCTATTAATTCTTGGTTGTTACTAGTGAATTAATCAAGCACCACTAGAATTTTAGGATCCTTCATGATTAAGTTTTGTAGTACTTTGCTGATAAAAGGGGTTGTAGTTGTAGCATGAATTTATATATCTAGTTGAATTGGATGATGTATAGTATTCTGGTGTTAAAACTCTTCCTCTCAAATTCTCTCTGATGTGCATATGTGTGTGGGAGTATTTGTATAATTATGTCCCATTGAGCACTGATAGTGATATTGTTGATCGAACTTGTTCTACACGTAACTGAACCAAATCACATTAAAATAGAAATAGTTATCATCTTAATTTGTGATTGTAATATGATACATAACTTTAGAATATAAATGTGACTTATGTTTTGAAGCGTCTTCCTTTCTCCCGGTTCACCACGATTCTACATTCCCCATCTCAAGCAAACTATTGGCTCTCTCTTAGCTGAATCTAGTTTTCGTGTGGTAATGGAAGTATCATTGGCAGGATCTATGGAACCTAAAAAAATGTTGGTTCTAGTGTGGTTCTTGGACATATGACAGATATTGACTTAGTTGCATAACAGACCAACTATGGAAGGTACTTGAGATCAATAATAACCACTCCTAGACTAGAAAAGCACGAGTTTTCATACTCTAGCATCCATACATCAGTCCTAGAGGACAAATTGTAGACCAATTCTGTGATGACCACGCGTCAACTGTTGGAAGGTATAGAGAAGAAGGCTCAATAAAGTGGTTGAGATGGCAAGGTCTTGTCGGAGTTAGTTATTCAGTAGCACTCATATTCGAATTGGAATTGTTATTTGTAGGAGGTTAATTAGATAAGAGAGAGTGAGTGATTATTCTATTGTTCAGCAGTAAGCTTAAGGAAGAAATATATTCTCTTCTGGAACTTTTCTCTCATGAAGTATTGGCATATATCAGTTCTTTCATATTTTTGTTCTGAAACCACTTATAGTTTTATATACTTTGAAGATTATCTAGAATACTGTAGATATAGAGCATTTTTATATTTTATACTCCACGATCCACATTGTTTGATTCCTATTGTGAGATATATATAATCCAACACTTGATATGGGATAATTGAGTGATCGTAAACCTACCTTTTTGCTTCTGAATCACATGTTTCTTCAGACAGCTCTTTACAAACATCTTTTGTCGCCATGATGGGAAAATGAGAAAGAAGAACAATAAATTGGAGTTGGATGCTTGTGAGCTGAGAAAGTTGATGGAAAAATGGGTGGATGATTGTGATGCACTTTCTGAACCGCCCAGCAAGAGGAGGAAGGATGTTCATGGTGCCAGATCATCATCAGGTATGAAAACTCTGTATGTATCTCTTACATAAGGAATTACAATATGAATAGGAATAGAAAATTCAGTATTGTTATAATTATAATTAATAACAATTTATTTAACAATTAATATACTTTCTTATCAATGATGGCACTAACCAGAGGAGCTACCGTAGATGCTACCCATTTTGGACTTGGACACCCTATTAACTCTTTAGGTAGGGAGTGTGCAGCTAGACATGCACCTATAGTAGATGAATGACAAGAGAATGACAACATTTATATGTCGGAGGAGGTCATTGTGACAGACAGTGATGTTTCCCCTGCATCATACTTACAGGTATCACAAATGTTAATTACATCTAGAATTACAGGTCGTAATTTGAATATGTGCCTAGTGAATTGAAGAAGTTTAGATGGGATTGCGCAGTAAAATGTAATTAAAACTCATGGTTGTCTGTTGCAATGTGAAGTTATGAACTGTTTTAATGTCTTATGACTTTTGAGTGCACAGTTATTTACGAGGAGCTTAAAAGAATTTTTTGAAGTCTATAAAGAAATCTGCAAGTCATCCTGCATTGGGGCCACTCCTTGTGCGCTTTGGGCACATTCCAGATACGTTGGGGCTCTTTTGGAGCGCTTAAACACATTTTTACTTCTTCCCTACTGACTTGGTCGCACTGGAGTGCCTCTTTGCATGCTTGTGTGCATGCTGGACGTGTCGTGCACAGTAATTCATGATGCATTAGTGTGATGAAATTGTTTTTTATTTTATTTGTGACTGAGCTTGCTTGTCTGAAAGGGACACTATGCATGTAGGAACAAATGGCAACACAAAATAAAGCGAAGAGAAAAAAGGTTGCCACCAAACACCTCATCTAGCTCATTTGACAATCTTCGCTTCATATCATTGGTCCATCAAGAGCGTTATTTGAGGTTTCTGGCCTACAAAAAGTTTGTGTTAGAGAAAAATTTCTGGTTGGAAGGGGACAAATTCTCAGATATTCATGCAATGATAGTGACCAGAGGATGGGGGGAATTGACGTCATTTGCAAAAGAGGCCAGTACGACATTAGCTAAAGAGTTCTTTGCAAATGCATATCTTGGTCCTGCTAAAGAAGATGGGAACTATAAGAATGATTTGATGAAATTCACAAGTTTCGTCAGAGGGAAGAACGTGCCATTTCATGAGAAAATTATCAATCAATTGTTTGGGCTTGAGAACTATGAGCAATGTTCGTTTGAAGCAAGAAAGGCCAAGGGATCTAACATCGATCATCAGGAGATTCTTAGTACTCTGTGCAAGCCTGAGGCCGATTGGGTTAGGAACAAAGACGGAACACCAAGAAAACTTCACTCTACTGACCTGACACCCGTTGCTAAAGCATGGGCAACATTTGTTTTCCATACCTTGCTCCCATGTTCAAATGTGTCAGACTTGACCACTCAGAAAGCAACCTTGCTAACTGCAATCCTTAAGGGTGAACCAGTCAATGTTGGCCGTCTCCTAGCAAATGACCTCTGGGCCACAGCGAACAATTCTTCTCCCACGAGCTACATCGACCACACATCATTGATCAACAAGCTTTGTGAAAGGGTGAGGGTGTACCCTGAAAAGAATGAGGAAATTGTGAAGCCATCTGGGCCAATCACCACGAAATGGATAGAAAAGAATCCATTGTGACTTGAACTTAAATGTGGTGTTAGTTCACAACAAACATTGAACTGATGATATAGTTTCTTGTAACAAATGTTTATATTATCAGTATGGTTCAACTCATAGGTTCTTTTAATTAGTTATTGAGACGTGTTAGTTATCATTAATAGAGGTAATGCTTTGACAGTGAAAATAGTGGTGAGAATGTTTGGTCATGAGGGGATCCGGATCATCACATCGGGCCTTGAACAATGATACAAGTGAGAGAGACACCACACTTCAACCAAAAACCTCAAGACATTAGGATTATGGGTGTTCTCATTTATAAAGTGTTCAACGTTCATTTTTCCATCTGATGTGTGACATATTACTCAACAGTCACACTTGATATACCAACGGAGAACAACTTCAATAATGTATCATAATTCTATGAAATAATCACTTGTTGGAAGTTATAGTCTTTATTGCTTCTAACATGTGTCAAGCAAATATAATCAGACATAACAGTAACCTCCAATACTCTTTGCATATAATTAAGTCAAATACTTCCTGAAATAAACAAAACTTAGTAAACGATGTTATATTATAAGGACAAAACTTATGTGCATTTTCTTAGATGTTTTTCGTATGGTTCCTATTCTTCACATAATATTTACCTTTTTGTTACAACAAACTTTGAGAAAATTGTACATTTGAAAAACCATCGGTAATTATGAGTATTTAATGTGAACAACTACACGAAAAACATCTAAAACTATATACATAAGTTTTGTCTATATTATAATGTAGCAATCTATATACAAAACTGGTTACAAATGTAACACCTTTATTCCTTTTTAAATAATATTATGCACTTACAATGTATGCAAATTACTGTATTATAATTAATCTTAATTATAATCATATGATTTGTATATATTAATTGTATTTCAAACTAAAGGAAATTAACTTCTATGTTTTCTGGTTTTCAGATGGTGTAATTTTTTTTACACATGTAACCAATCAAATGTAGCGCCACTTTATAGCTTAGTGTTAGAAACATTAATAGTGTAAAAATGAACTTTGATTTATTCAATGAAGACATAATTCCTTATATACAATATGTTGGTCAACTACAAAGGAAACCTGACAAAGTGTAGTTATAATTAACCTAGATTAACCGTTGCGAAAGTGACTCAAAATTGAGTTTCTGGATGTTCCAATTCGGTGGTTGAAGAAGCAAAATGTCGATTTTGCAGTGTTTTTGCAGCCTGTTGTCACGTAATTTTTCGATGGCCGATTTATGGAGTTTGGTGGCTGAATTGTCGTGACAACAAAAAAACAGAAACATACTTTTATGGGCCAGATTTGTTCTAGTTTTTTTTAAGGATGCTTTTACTATAAATATAGACATTGTATCGGTGTAAACCTTGAGAGAGTGAAATAGAGGGGACTGAAAACAAGGGATTAGAAGTCAACAAGAAAACTAGGGTTTATATAGAGTTTGCTCTTGGCAACAAACACTAGGGTTGGGGTTGATTCACCTTGGGAAACAATATTAGGATTGAGTCTCTTGGTCACGGGAAGAGATTGGGACTTTGGGTATAATTAGACGAGAGACTTATTCTTGTAACCCATTGATATCTCTTTTATAAAGTTACTCATCATTATAGTGAAACGGATGGCTGCTCTCTCCCCCAAACTAGGTCAGTTTTGGACTGAACTGGGTAAACAAATTTCACGTGTTCTCTCTTTCTTTTCTCTCGATGTTTTCTACTTTTACTTGTATTTATAACTTCCATACACTTTGTTTGGTTGCTTGATTATTACTTGCTCCACACATCAAGTATTTTATTTGTGTGATTTTCATCGAATTCACAACACTAACAATGAAGAGTTTAACAAACTATAGGAGTAAACTATAGTTATGTTGCTCTAACAGTTGCTGACTCAGCAACATAATAATGAATCTATACAATAAGTATTGATTACTTAGTTCCTAAAATATGTCCATAAACTTTTACATGGTGTGATTTGATGCATGTGTAGGAAAAAGCTGGCTTAACAACATTATAATGAATCTATACAATAAATATTAACTTCACTAATAGTTAGTTCCTAAAATATGTCTATAAACTTTTACATGGTGTGATTGTGATTTGATGCATGTGTAAAAAAATTACACATACAGATGAAATCCAACTTTTAATTAAATAATTAAATTAGATTTTGTCAAAAAAATAATCATTAAATTATTAAAAGAAAAAATAGATATTGTTCCTATTTTAATGAAATTGTTGCTATTTTAAAGAAACTTTCACTAAAATTTTCAAGAAAAAATACATGGTAACATTTAATTTCCAAACTTAACAAACATCATACCTTTTCATCAACTCTACATAATTAGCCATGTAGGAATGATTGTGCCTATGTCTTGTGACACCAAAATAATGAGGTAACAACATAACTGTCACCGTTGATCGTGATATTAAATTGTCCAACCTCGTCACATAGCTTTCTGTTCGAATGCCAATAACAAACGAACAACATGAGTGTCGAACGCAATTGAGGACGATAACGAATAGAATCTGCATTCAATTTTGATGGAATGAAACTATCACAATCACCAAAAAGAATTCCGACACGACCACTATTACCATAAGATAATGCTTTGAATCGTGATGGTGGTTACGAAATGAAATCGGAACCGGTCCCTATATGTGTGACGGTTGGCGGTGTTTGGGTTTGGGTGTGCGGTTGCCATTGCAAGGAAGCTGAGATGATGAGATTGAGAGTTAATAGTGAAGTTGATGAGAACATGATATTACACTACTACAAAATACCCCTTTAATAGTGTCGTTGGTGTAAGGAATCAGAGTGACCTGTTAGTTCATTGTATGGAATATAATGCGCAAAAAATTGACGTGAACATTTCATAACGGAATTTAGAGTGGCCTGTAAGTAACAAACTTCGTACATTGGATAAGAAGAGTGTGAAGAAGACTATGTTTGAATCAGAAGAAAATGTAAAGAAAGAAAGATGATTTTATTATTGTTCGATATGAGTGAAAGTGATTGAAAAGTTAGAGGAAGAAATAGATATATTTACTAAATGACACAACTACCTT
>Ga0315914_1007662_pt1 | contig 14839 bp, 7 predicted proteins | sample MpolenodulesMG_FD_203920 | JGI IMG/M metagenome (GOLD analysis project Ga0315914, IMG submission 203920) | Medicago polymorpha root nodule microbial communities from Los Angeles, California, United States - elongated nodules | ecosystem: Host-associated > Plants > Roots > Nodule | place: USA... | reverse complement strand
TTCTTGTATATAGAGCAAATTTGGTTGGGAAAGAAGAATCAACCTTATACACCCCACAATTTTTTTCTAGATGGGGATTAGTCAATGTTAAACGCGGTAAAAGAAAAATTACTATTATGCCATATCATTTCACTCTTTTAAATTTGTTTTACAATAAATTAACACTTACAATGCATGAACCATGAACTCTATATAATATGCTAACACGTTAATTAAAGTATCTTAAATTAGTGGCCATGTATATAGAATTACTGTAATTCAAACTTTATTAACTACAGCTATTATTGAAAGGAAACATTGTTACTGTTAATCCCACTATCAGCGTGGGGTGCTTTTTTCAACTAATAATGGAGGCTCAGCCAGCCGGCGGCCTTTTGGGGTGCTTTTTTCACCAAACCTCGGCGGCAGTATTTTCCTTTCCATATGGTACACAGTTTCCATTTTATATACTAATTAAACTTTTTGAAAGGGGTTTGTTTTTATATGTTAGTTTTTTCTTCAAAATCAAAGAAAGTACATAGAAAATACAAGGAAGATGGGAGGAAAGAAAGCAAGCAGAAAACAAATTGAATGGAAAGAAAAAGACTAGAAATTGAATTGATTTATTAGTTGGTTTGGTATCAATAAGATATCGAAAGGAAAGAAAAATAAAATTGTTCTTTTCTCTTGTTTGATGTAGGATGAAAAGTAGGAGGTAAAAAACAACAGGCTTAATTATACTTTTGGTCCTCGCATTTTGACCAGCTCACGAAAATGGTCCTGCCTCTTTCAAATCGAACAAAATCGTCCCTAAACTATATGTTTTTTGGAGTTTTAGTCCTACCTCCTATTTCCAACTCCAGAAACACAGAGAAATGACAGTATTAGGCAATTTTAGACCTACCACATATGTTCAACCATGAAATAAACAATGAATAAAGCATGTGGATACAATGAATCTACTCTATTAAGCACATTAACCAAAAAAACCCTAATTTGAAACATATCTTATAAATTACGGTTTTTTTCTTAGTGTGTTGAATAAAGTGGATTTCTTGTACCCACATGCTTTATTCCTTGTTTATTTCATGGTTGAGCATAAGAGATAGGTCTAAAACTGCCTAAAACTGTCATTTCTCTGCGTTTCTGGAGTTGAAAATATGAGGTAAGACTAAAACTGCAAAAAACATATAGTTTAGGGACAATTTTGTTCGATTTGAAAGAGGCAGGACCATTTTCGTGAGCTGGTCAAAATGTGAGGACCAAAAATGTAATTAAGCCAAAAGAATATTAGTACAACGATTTTGGCAACTGATTTTGTTTAAATAATTGAATTCTTTTATTATTTAATAATTTTAATTGGTTTCAAAGAAAGAATAGATCTCAACCGTTGGTTTGCACTTATGTCATCGATTGTAAAGAGAAATTTCATAAAGTGAGAAACTAAGCAGTGTTATTTATCAAATCACAAATCTAGATTACTCATAGTGTTTATGTACAAATTTTATAGCTTCTGCAATACACAACTCTCTAACTAAATCTAGTGAGAAAATTGTTAACAAACAGTTAGTTAATTATCTAACTTCATGCATAAGTAACCTCTATTATCTCACTCACTGCTACAATTAACAGGCCTGACAACAGAACCTGTGGATATTCACCTCAACTTGACGGGGAAAACCATTATTAATTGGGTGCTAGAGTATGTTTAGAATTTCTGAGCTATTCAAAACGATTAATTTCTTGATTCTCTATTTCACTCAAGTTCGGTCCTCCTATTTTCTTAATGCTTTGAAAAGGTTAATGCTAGTTACCGGGGGATTTAGATTTCTTTTGTCTTGTTATGAGTAAACTTGAGAGCCAAAACTTTTCAATTTAGTACCATTGGAGTGAAGTGGATTGTGATGTAAACATGCGATAGTTAATGACGCCAATAAATTCTAAGGACAAATTAGAACTGAGATGGAATACAAACTAACAATATACATTTAAAGGCTTTTTGTATTAGTAAAATTCTAGATGTTTAAATATGATTTTAGTCTCACCTACTTTTTATTTTGATCTTTATGTTTGATGGACGAATCCATCTATCTGACTATTTAGAAGTTGTCACTTTATAATGTCGTTATGGGTTCTTTACCTTCTTGCTTTATGTTTTTTGTTTGCTAAGACTATGTTGTAAACCATTTTTAGGCATATCTTGTACTTAACTTGATTTCACTCTTTATTTAATATATCGACTTTTGTTTTTTGCCTCTTAAAAAAAAATGATTTAGTCTTACAATTATAACTTTTTCTTTTGTTTTAGCCCTACAAATTTTATGTTTGAGTTCAATTTCTGCAAATTCAAAAACCGATTGTTTTTAGCTTGAGTCACGTGGCGTGATTATATTGGACAAGATTTGGCATTAAAAAGTAAAAACATCCGTTCTTAAATTTGCATAGACTGAACCTAAACAAAAAAAAAAACTTACAAGAGTAAATAAAAAAAAAATACTATTATTACATAAACTAAAATCATATTTAAACATAACTTCTTTTTTTGCATAAATTAATCACTCTGCAACTTGCTATCTTTTGCATCCTTGAGTTTGTTGGTACAAAAGTAATTAAATCCTACGCATAGAGTTACCAAAAAAAATTAAAAAATTCTACGCACACATTAGAACACGAGGTGAAAATCTGTCTAATGTTAATAACTTAATATACTCACCAAATACATTACTTATGAACTAACCATTGGTTTAAGTATACTGCTAATTTTAAGCTTTCTTGAAATGCATTATGCATAAATTATACTATATACCATTAACATGGACTTCCATATACGGATGATAGCTCATATTAGAAGCAACAAAAGAAAATTGGCCAATTTGATCCACTCTATATTAAACACTAACTCACGTTGAATTCAGGCTTGTATAATTGCCACCTAAATATGATGGTGGAATGGAAATTATGGATGAAGCCACTCTGCATCCAATCAATGATAGTGAAAGTAACTTTGTTCTTCTACGTACGTACTCTCTAATTCCATAGTTCCTTCTTATAGGCTTTTTACTCGCGCCACTTTTTAATATATCTCTTCCAAAATTAGCAACTTATTCAGCGCACTTATATACCATTAATCATTCAATTCCATAACAAGGAAAGGTACTGTTGATGGGTTTGGCAACCCTTATGGAATTAAGATAAGGGAAACGAAGTCTACTAAAAGGTGGAGAATAACAAGTCGCAATGTAATTTTGGAACAAATTTACATGGTCGATAATAAAAATAAAAAAAAGGATTCCAAGTTTTCATATGTATTCTTTCTATTTGAAACTTTTCATATGGTAGAGGGAAATTGATTAAGTGTAGTCAAAACTTTTTTTATAATTTTTTTTTATCTTATAATCACTTTGATAACTTTTTTGTAATCAGCGATTAATTATTATCACCTTGATCATAAAAAATAAAAATAAAAAAATTGTGTCAACATTCACTAATTGCAATTCATTAATCCACATAATAGCATGATCAAGGTCCAACTCTTCCCCTATTTCCATAGAGCACACCCGTGAAAAAACGACATAGTTTTGGCAAGCACATAACAGCTTGTATCATCCCAGATACACATCCCAATGTTCATCTTGTTGCGGGTGAACGAGAACGACACATCTATATTGCACTCAAGTCTCCCAATTATCGGTTTCTTACATATAGGCATCCGATTTGGCATGTGACGTCGTTGGACATGGCCGGACACTCCAACACTATTGTTGTCCTTGTGCCCAGAGTTGTTCCTTTCTTGCTTCTGATTCACAAGTCTCCATTACTCAAGGAAGTGCTTTACGCGTTCCACAATGTTGCTGCTATTTTGTTACCAAAGTCTTAAATTTCTGCTTTTCCAAACGATAAGTAAAATATTGACAATCAACTCCGCTTGGCTAGGAGTCACTTGTTGCAGGAGGGGGAAGATAATAGTTTCCGCATTGTTGTATTAACAAAGGACATTTGAATAATATGTGCTTGTTCTCCTCATATGTATCTTGCATACAACACAATCTAACGGACAAAAATCCTACATACAAGGTTTTTCACCTTTGGAGTTAACTTAGGTTTACAAATGCCACTCAAATACCCAGGTCTTATGAGATGAGAATCATCAATAATAATCTCAACACATAGACGGTAAACACTTTTGACGGAATATTGACCATTCTTTTCCGGTAAGCACTTTTGAACTTTTATCCCTTACTCTCTTTACATTTTTTCTAAATGAATTGAAATACGTTAAATATTCATGTATTAGATTTTAGCACTTCTTATTTTGATTGATCAATAAAAAAGATCAATTTTAACAACATTCTTGATTTAATTGTTTTTTATTAGTTATATAACGAATTGCAAACACCTTGATTGAAAATTTCAACATAGAACTCAATTTGTTGTAGACTTTAGTTGATAGTGTTTATTGTATCTATTGATATGAAAATATGGAACACCATCGAAAATGATTGCTTTTACTTTTGGCAATGTAATATCATGCTAACTTTCCTTGTAGTAATATCATGCCTATTTGAATGAATAACCTTTCTTTGTTGACTTTTGGAACTTTACTAGATTCTTATACATTGAGCCTAACTTTTGGTAAGCTCAAGAAGCATGGGCAGCTCAATGTAAGTAAAGAAAGCTCCAAGAATAAGGAGAAAAATTAAATAAAGATAATGAGAAGAAGAATATCACTCTAAAGACCTCCACATTCAAGGCTAAAACATTAGATCAAGGTGTTAGTGAAGAAGCCAGTGAAAACTCCTCAGATGAAGAAGATATATAGAGTTGTTCGTGCACAAATATAATAATTAATTAATTGGTACATATAAAAGAATGGAGTGAAGCATAATTATAAGAATCCAGTAAAGTTCCAAAAGTCAACAAGGAAAGGACAAGACCATATATAAGAAGAAAGATAAAGTGATCAATTGCTATGAACGTGGCAAGCCAGGGTATCACAAAAATGATTGTCCCGATCTAGCCAAAATCAAGAACAAAAAAAAAGCTAAAAACGAATGTTTTGCATAGCCTGGGAAGATATGGATGAATCCTCTTTTACTCATGACTCATACAACGAAGGAATAACACATTTTATGTCTCATGGTACACAATCATAAAAAGCATGAAATGGGAAATGTATTTTTGTTTCATATTAGAATATACTCCATCATTTAACATTGAAACATAAAATTTATCAACATTGTTGTATAATTTGATTTTAACTTTCGTGTTTTGAATTCAAAGTTTAGCTACTTACTCATCCATATATAATTCCAAAACAATTAATTCATTGAAAAGATTTTAAAAACAATCTTTTCCGCGAAGCGCATTCAAATTGATCACCTAGTCAAAGTAGTTGTACAACAATAACTGTTCTAAATTGTTTAACTCTAAAATAGGAAAGAGGTTCACGTAGGATATGAGATGAAATACACGTACAACAAATGGTGAATTCAGTCCTTGCCCCTTCTATAACATAATAATAACAACAACTTGTGTATTTTTGTAATTAAACATGTGAGAAGGATAACAAAGTTGCATGTAAAATGAAATGGAGGACCTATGTGGGACAAAAAGCTTAGTAGATCATTAAAGTTTTGGAATTATATTTTGAATTCTGCTCTTCTTCCAACAATATCTACTCAACACCTTTTAGATATGAGTAATACACGTAGAAAAAATGGTGAATACACGTAGATCAAATTTACCCCTTCGATAACATAATAACAACAACAACTTGTGTATTTTTGTAACGAAATATGTGGGAAGGATAACAAAGTTGTGCGTAAAATGACATGGAGGGCCTATATGTGACAAAAATCTTAATAGATCATTGAAGTTTAGGTGTGATAGTAGCCATGATAATTATATCGTTTTTTTCTTCGGATTCAGTCCTTGAAAATTTAAAAGTTGTTGCATTAAGCCCCTTGCGTCATTCCCCAATAAGCTAACATGCGGGGCTAAAAACAACATATTTTTCAATTTGCAAAGACTGAATCTAAAGAAAAAAACTTAGGAATAAAACCAAAAAAAAAATAATATTATTGCGGGGACTAAAGTCATATTTAAATTAACAAGAACCTGAAGATGCACTTTGCATATATTGTATGTAACAGAAGCTTATGAGTAGCCGAACAAAACATAACATCGTTAACAACCATGAGATATATAAATCTAAGCAGCTTAATAAAAGTCTAATTGTATATAACAAGAGTCAAGTCCAGCTAAGAGTTCACTCAAATGTAATCACTTTTTGTTCTTTAAAATGTTTCCATTTTTCTTTCATTTTGGTCTTCAAATTTTTTTTATATGCTCTAATGTATTTTAGTTGGAGAATCAAAATAGGGTTCGCTGGTAGCATTTTTGGCCAATCTAGAATCACGTTCATTTTGGGCCAACATGTAGGAGTGTGATATATAATAATTTGATACTCCATATTTTAGGCATTACATGCACAACTTCTTATACCCCTCCTCATTTTTCTTGACTTTCTACTTGTTGACTTTGCTTTTCATGTTCATCTGCTTGTGAATCTTCATTATCCTTAACCACCTGTAATGTATTACCTTGATTGCTTTTATCTTCTTCTATGGACCTCACAACTATTTCAACTGGGTCAAATTCATGTGGGTTTTTTGATGGCACTAATTGATTCTTTTTCTTCATCTCTTTACTTTTACCCCATACAACCGCATACAAGCCACATACAATCAACACTGCTCCAATAATGCTGAAATTGTTAACAAAGGTAACAAATTTTAAGTGAGCCAGTAAAGTATTAGGTTTGACCTCAAAAATTTAGGGTCTAATTAAACAACTTAGTACTTCAAAAACATTCTTAGAATGATTAATAAATTGATAAAAGCAAATATACCTTCCAAGGTGTAGTTTCTCATTCAAAATGGTACAACCAGCCAAAGCCACCACGAGAAGCATCAAAGGGGTAAAAACTGAGGCAAACAATGGACCTCTCATGTGTACACACCATGAGATTACAGCTACCATTGCTCCTGAAACCACTATACCCTGCACAATTCAATTTACATGGTATATCTTGAGCCTCGTGTAGAATTAATAATCAAATAATACCAATAGCTAAACATTATTTTCTTATTACACTATTTTTATAATATAAAAAACATTTAATTACATTTTTTTTTACCTTTATTGAAGTACTATAAATACAAAATATTGTGTGAAAATTATAACATGAAAATTAAAAGTCCAAGAATAAAATATAGGTGATGAGATTATTTTTCATGCACCGATGATGTAAAATGTATTTACATGCATATCTTGATACATACATATTAAACATTGTACCCAAGAAAAAAAAATTATAGTTCAAAGCTCATACATGAGAATTAAGTGCATTAAGCTAACATACCGCATAAGCAACTGTTAGAAGTCTAATATTCCAACCCAATTTCCACTGACTCAAATCCCTCTCAAAGCATAGAGCAAGCACAATGGAAACAAGTGATGCCCAAAAAGACATCAACGCTGTACTTGAGTAATGAGTAGGGTATCTTTCACTCATCTTTGTCTGTACCCAAAATTAATTAATTAATTAAAAATATATATTTGAATTAAAATAAATTTCATTGATTGATATTGGTATATAATTTATTAACAAAAAAAAAAACATCAAACCTGAATAATAAGCCAAAGTGCATAAGAGATGGCACTAGCCAAGGCACATAGAGAACCCAAAATGGTATTAGCAGTGGAGATAGTGTGTAATCCAACACCATTTTGATGATGCAAAAGATTTAAATGGAATGACCCCATCTTAATTTCAGCACCTTTAACGAATGTCAACACCATTGCCCCACCAATTCCTGTTAGTGTACCTAATATCTTTGCCTTCCCTGCTTTCGTTCTCAAATTTAATTTTTCCATACTGAAAATAAAAGTTCCATTGGATCAGGAAATTATATATTAGCTTTGTGATTTAAATAACTTTCGTAGAACTTAATTTTTTTGTAGAAAATGTAAATAAATAATTAAGAAATTGATCCAATGATCAATTTTAGAAAAGGTTACTTTTCTTTTTTTGAAGAAGCAAATGGTTACTTTTCTTAAAGTAGTAGATACTTGATTGCACTATGAACTAGACTGAGATACAGTTCTTCTGATCATGTTCTTACTTTTTTTCCTCTTCCAAAAAGATTACTAGAGGTAGTTTTTTATTTGGTATACCATTTGTAATAATTCATATTTAATTTGTGTTTTGTTAAAAAAATCTATTTTTTTAATAATTTTTTTTACAATATTCTATACATTTCTCCACAATTTTATTCAAAATTACAAAAGTTAACTTAAAAATAGGGACCAAAAAGTAGTGATTGAAAAATTTATATGGATTAAAAGTTGAAGGAAAATTTTAGAATGATTAAAACAAAAAGTTGATATATTTATAGGGATCATAAACATATTTAACCCTATAAATTATTACACTATAAAAATGTTTATTTTTCTCTAAATAAAATTGTTTATTTTAATGTTGGAATAAATGACCGATTTAGCTGGTAAATTATTGATCTTCTCCAGAAAAAATTGAATTATTTAAAAATACTATATCAAATATTTTATTATAGTATCTAAAAGTCTATGAAAATTTATTATTTTAATTCTGTAAAGACATCCTTCAAAAAAAAATCTATAAAGACTATTTTCTATTTATGTACATATATATTACGTAATAATTTTCAAAGAGAGTTTATTTTATTTTTAAAGAAAGAGAAGAGTTTATTTTATTTTTAAAGAAAGAAAGAGAGTTAATATATAGGTACAAATTTGATAGTTTAATCCTTGATGCTAACTCTACATTTAAAACAACACGTATAAGAGTAACTTGTAAATTATAATTGGATGACAAAATGAAACTTAATACTTACCCTAAAGAAACCGCCATGATAAAGGTTACAGCTGGTATAAGGTTGGCCATTGCGGATGCAAATGTTGCTGAAGTTAAAGTCAGAGCTTGTAAGTAAAAGTTTTGAGCTAGTGATCCCCTACATGAAAAAACAAAAAAACATACATATGTAACTATGAAATATGAATGGAGATTGACACAACATATTTAAGCATTTAGTTAATGAGTTAAAAATGAAAATAAATAAAAAATATAATGAAAATATAAATATTTAAACTTAATCATAGTAAATATATATAATTCCCAATATTATATTTGTATATTTAGTTTTTTAACATGTATTCTGAAAGAACAAGTTGGCATTCCCCAACATTTTATACGAGTTGGAAACATCGACTATGTCCACTTCTGAAAGAGCAAGTTAGCATTCGCCAACATTTATGTCCACTTAAAATAGTTGGAGTATATGCTTGTTTGTTGAGTCTTGAAAAGTGGACGTAAATATAGTGACTAGAAATACAAATCAATGGTCGAGAAAGAGTCACATGCTTTATAGTACGTGGACAGCACAATTAGGAATTTTCACCACTACTACATTCGTACTTGACATTTGTTTCTCTTGAAACTTGTTAATTGAATCAAAACATAACCATAAGAAAATCTTCATGCAAACGATAATTAAGGACCAAGCATATGTTATAAAAAAAAATAAAAAAAAATAAAAAAGTGTCACTTACCCAAACAAACCACATAGAAATGATTGAAACAGTATCGTCCAAGTCATTTTTGCCCTCTTCTTCCTGCACCAAATTAACAAAAGCATACTTATCATTTTGTTCTAACTTCAAGTGGGGTAATTAATTATTCATTTTCTTCCTGTGATTTACTGTCATTATTGGCATGTTACTAGCTTCTCCACTGACCACTGTCCTAAGCTATATTATGTATGAAAAGAAATTATCGAATCTTCAAAAAAGAACGTTCTCACAAATTGATTTGATTTAATTAAATTCCATCAAGTATTCTCCATTGATCATAAGAAAAGTGAATGAATGAAATTAAAGAAGAAACACCTTTCAACAATGAAAGCAATTGGAGCTATGAAAGCAGTTGCAAATACAAAACGGTAGGCAACAACAATTCTTAAACTCATGCCATCGTTTACAGCTAACTTGTATAGAACATTAACACCAGCAAATGCTATTTGCACCATAACCATTAACAACGTTGGCTTCAAACCTTGCACTACATTACACAAATTGTTCTTCATCATCATCATCACAAGAGTGTGTATATATTGATCAGTCTTGTCACAAATTAACTAGAAACTATTTATGTTGAAATTTCACTTAATTAAGAGAGTGAATATTAAGTGACACAAGCATGAAATGAAATGAAACAAAGAAGGGTGTGTGTGTATTTATGGTGAATGAAGAAGATTCCAAAGGTGAATTAAAGCGGCAGTGTTTGTTTGTTTGGTTACTTAGACGTACGTCATCATCTACGTTGTTACTATAGAAAAACTTACACGTTTTAGCTTCTTATTTGACACGTGCGAAATTGGTCTTCATGGGGCCTCAATAATATAAGGGTTTGCATCTACTGCATGCTGCTATGCATGAAACTCAGTGAGATGAACTTACTACATTTGTAACTTCTTCATTTCCACCTCTTCAATAACTCCCTCCACCAGATTAATTCATGCTCTCTGCGTGAGGAGTGATTTCTTTTTCCATGTTAATCAACTAGTAGTAGTACTGCGATCAACATTTTCAAAAAACAATCCATAAGTAGATACACAAGGGTGGAAAATGAGCTCGACCAGCTGGGCCGGTCTATTTAACTCGTTAATTTTGATAGGTTAAGCTAAATTTTAAATTCATCCTTCTAGTTGGTATCTCCAATTTAACATACTAAAAAGCGAAGCGGGGTAGTATGACTTGCAAACTCTTCAAGTTTGGGTAGTTTAATCCTATGTCGACTATAAATGAATTAAATGTTAGATTATAAAAGATGTGACCTCTCAAAAAGAAAAAGAGAATACCCATATGATAACATTAGTATTTCGTAAGATTTTGGGTACAAAAATGTGTATATCTCTCTTATAGGTTTAAAGCATTAATATATTGTTTTTTTTTAACAAGCTAAAATGGAGTTTCATAATAACAAGGGCTGAACACCCCGCATAAGATGTGTAAAAGATGCCAGCACCCAAAAAATACACAGTCACTGGTGCCTATAATACAAAGGCACCATAAGAGTGGATGTTTCCACCAATCATGGAAACTGTACACAAACAACACCTGATTTAATTTCAGCCAAAGGAAGGAGTTTAGTTTGATCTTCTCGATGAGAGCTAAATGGTCAAACGTCATATTATTAAAAACACAATTATTCCGATCCTTCCAGAGAACCCAGACAAAGGCAAGCCAAATAACCTTAAAGAACATATGAGTCGATCGAGGCATGCCTGCCATATAAGTAAATTGCACAAAATGATTTCGAAGAGTATTAGGAGCAACGAAGTCTATACCAAGCCAAACTCGAACATGATGTCAGACGTTGTATGAAACCGCACACCCCATAAAAAGATGCTGAGACGTTTCTAAACTGCCACAGTCAACCACACAAACATTGTCATTCACGTGGAGAATGTCCCTTCTCACCAAGTTGTCTTTAGTTGGTAATTTGTTGCGGAGGAAACGCCATGCGAACAAGGACACCTTTGAAGGAATAGACTTATGCTAGTAGTCGGCGGCAAAATTCCCAACCACGGGAACATCTGTTGATGTTAGGAACCGATAAGCACCTCGCACCGAATAGCCATGAGTAGGGTCGAGTAACCAGGTCCAAGTATCATGAGAATGTTCCTACAAAATAGTGTTATGCAAAAAAACAATACATTCCCTCACACTCTCCTCCTCCCACGCTAACAAACGGCGCCTCCCCACCATCTTCCCACCCTAACCTCGCCATCTCCTCCACCAAGGCATCCTGATTCACGGCCAGATCAAACAGACGGGGGAACTTATTCCTCAACGGAACATCCCACACCTAGTTGTCGTGCCAAAACCTAGTTTGACAACCGCCACCTATCACTCTACAGATGTTATCATCAAACCAACATCCCACACCTATTTTGACGGAGACCCCTCTGAATGGGAAACTCCTCCGTAGGGCGGCCATTAACAAGGACAGAAGCAGTAGCTGTTCCAACACATTTTGATATCCATTTCCGCTAGACAGTTCGAAAGTTCATATTAGCCATCACTGCATCAAGATATGTCAGATCAACAGAGTCATAAGCCTTCTCGAAATCAACTTTGAACATCGACAGTTCCTTGTTCATGCGCTTTGCTTCATCCACAACTTCATTGGCAATAAGAATACCATCCAGGATTTGCTTCCCTTTAACAAAAGCGGACTGAGAATCAAAAACCACCTTGCCTATGACATTTCGCAACCTGTTAGCAAGAATCTTTGCGAGAACCTTATACATGCAGCCCACCAGGGAGATAGGGCGGTAACTTTCGATATCAAAGCAATAAAAGTAGAATTCAGTCCTTTTGTCAACCTACCGCTCCGATGAAATTCCGACACAAATCTCATAAAATCAATTTTTAACACATCCCAAAACTCCTTGATGAACCCAAAATTAATGTCGTCCGGACCCGGGCTCTTGTAACTATCACAGTCCCACATAGCCTGTTTCACTTCCTCTTGGGAGAACGGTTTTGTCAAGTTTCCAGCATCAGCAAAAGATAGTTTACAAAAGTTCAGCCCCTCCACACTAGGCCAAGAGACTCCCAGCGGTTTGAAATGATTGGAAAAATAATCGAACACTGTTGTTCGAACGTTCTGCACACCTTTGACACGGACACCTTCCACATGCACAACATTAACATGTTGTTGATCTCAATGCCCAAACTATTTTAAACTTATAAGCTTATAAAACATATCTATTTTGAACTTATAAGCTTATAACATATAAGTTATGTACTATAAACTGAAAATGGTTGTGTCAAACAGAGCCTATAACATATTGTTAGATTTGTGCGGGAAAAAAATATTGACATTTTTTTTTTTGAGAAAAAAAAATATTGACATATATATGACCGATAAAAAAAACTAGCTTGATCTCATCTTTCTTTTCTCGTGTATATATATATATATATATATATATATATATATATAGAATTGATTGATCCCATCTAGTTGTGTATTTTTCATTTTTTACGAATCTAATTGGGTGTTGTTACGTTTAGAAATTTACCAAATTCAAACATCTATTTCATTTCTTTACTTTTTCCTTTAAACAATTCTTTATTTATTTTTGACAAGTCTAAGTGATGTCACTTCAATCATAAGAGTTTCATTTTATAATTAAAAAAGCGTAATTTAAATTTTATATAGTACGGTTTATATTTTTCTTTACGGCTAACAAATATTTTAAAAGCACTTGTCGAAGAGAAAAAAGAGTAAAAGTAAAAATTATATTTGAAATAAAAAAATTTAAATTTTAAAAAAGTTTAATACATACTACTTTCTAAGATAATAATATTATATAAGTTTTCTTAAATTGTGTCTTTGGGGCACCTTTTAAATACATTTGCAATCATTTGACACGTTTTTTAACATAATCAAGATTAATATCATTGTAAGTAAAAATCCTTTCAAAAAAAATCTTTTACTTCCTTCAGAAAACAAAAAAATCTTTTACTTAAAAATTTACATCAATGATTCATATGATATAGTAAATTTTTAATCAAACTGCAATTTTTTTTTTTGAGAGAGAACGGAAAGTTTTGTAAGTACTAATTTGTATGAATATTTAAATTGATGTTATTTTTTGAATTGTAAGTGTTAATAACTAGTCATTAAAATAAAAAAAATTCTTATTTGTTTAAGTTTGAACCCGAGGATCTCCAATACATTATCTCTCGGTTCAAACCAGTTAAGTTATACGACCCTAGAGTGATGTTATACTTATTTGATCTCTTCTTGCATGTATGGGGGAGTCTCATCCAATATAAGTGAAACGAGTGTTCAGAAATTGACATCTCATGTTAGATAGCCTCCACTGCTCATTATAAAGGAAGTTATGAAAAATCAATTCATCATGTCTATTTTCTATTTATTGCTTTATAGTAGTTGTCAAAGTGTTTTCGGTCGTTGGAAATTGTTAGAGTCTGACATCAAAAGCTCAACGTAAATTTAACGTAAGAAGCAAATGTCATTTTGGATGTTTATACTGGCATAGAAATTTATGCAAGAACGCACACCACACCGAATGATCAACAAGGAAAGTTGCAGAAAGGCACATGTAATGGTTTAGTGGGTCTCAAAATCAATCAATTAATTTATCAAAGGTTTAAGTATACCTTTTTTTTTGGTACAAGGTTTAAATATACTTTAGCCAAGCCATTGTAAAAATACTTTTTGTAGTAGTGTTTGCAAATATTCAATTTCTTGGTTTTGATCGGTGGTGTTTTGTTTTAGTCACAATAAAATAAGTTCATATTAAAATAAGTTCATATTTTGATGGATTAACATCAAATATTCTATGAGGAGTGTTAGCAAAGTAGGAAATTTTTTTTTTCTGACCCTATTTGCAAAAAAAATTTCAAGTGTGACCCCCTTTAAAAAAAAAATTCCAAAATGACCCACTTTCATTTTATTTTTTTTTTGTCTTTTTCTTCATTCCCGCCGTTTCAAATGGCGGGATTGAATGTGTGCGTGACACGTGTCCAACCGTCACAGACTGACGTGATTGGACAGTTTTTTTTTTAAATTTTTTTTTTCATTCCCGCCGTTTTGACTGCCGGGATTGACTTTTTTTTTTTTCGTTTTTTTTTTTGCACAACATTTATATATACTTAAAATAAAATAAATGATAAATAAAAAACATAATAAATATTAATTTATTTGAACAAATAATACATAACG
>Ga0315914_1007661_pt1 | contig 14839 bp, 5 predicted proteins | sample MpolenodulesMG_FD_203920 | JGI IMG/M metagenome (GOLD analysis project Ga0315914, IMG submission 203920) | Medicago polymorpha root nodule microbial communities from Los Angeles, California, United States - elongated nodules | ecosystem: Host-associated > Plants > Roots > Nodule | place: USA... | reverse complement strand
CGGGTTTCGGTAATTCAGGTACCTTAGGTAGCTCGGGTTTCGGTAATTCAGGTACCTTTGGTATTTCTGGCTTGGGCAACTCAGGTACCTTAGGTAGCTCGGGTTTCGGTAATTCAGGTACCTTAGGTAGCTCGGGTTTCGGTAATTCAGGTACCTTAGGGATATCTGGTTTGGGCAACTCAGAGACTTTAGGTAGTTCAGGTTTTGGCAATTCAGGGACTTTAGGTGGCTCAGGTTTTGGCAATTCAGGGACATTAAATTTAGGTAACTCAGGCTTTGGCAATTCAGGTATCTTTGGAATTTCTGGCTTAGACAATTCGGGGACCTTAGCTAGCTCAGGTTTGGGCAATTCAGGGAAATTAGGCAACTCGGGAACTTTCGGCAACTCAGGAACTTTTGGAAACTCGGGTTTTGGCAATTCAGGAACATTAAACTTAGGTAGCTCAGGCTTTGGCAGTTCGGGTAGCTTAGGTAATTCTGGCTTTGGCAATTCAGGTACCTTAGGCAATTCTGGCTTAGGTAATTCAGAAATCTTAGGAAGCTCAGGCTTTGGTATAGGTGGAAAATCAAGTTTTGGAACCTCAGGTATGTTCGACTCTAGAAGATTGCGTGCCGCGACAACCATTGTGTTACTCTTGGCTGACAGTATAGCTAGAACCATTAATGGAAAAATGATTTTTGATAAATTGATGTAAGCCATGGTTTAACCAAGCTGATGAGAGAAACCTCAGGAAGATATATTATAGTTGATCTGTTTGCAATATTAATGATTTTGATATGCTTCTGTTGTGTGTTTTGTATGTGTTGTATGTAGGCTTTTATAGATGAAATATGCAACTAAAAAATGTGTAAGAGTTGGTGAGATTTTGTACTTGTAAGTATTGTTAGTTCAACTTCTTACCTATACATTATCCAGTTATAGAAAATTTAATGAGGACTTTATTCTTGTCAACAAAAAAAAACTTAGAACGTTATTGTTGGTTAACTAATCTATATCTGTATTGAAATTTGAAAGGCTGTGTTCTCAAAGAGAAAGCAATCTCAAAGCCAATGGAACCATGGAAGGTGTAACCATCACAATTTTTAGGAGAGGATATGAAAAAAAAACGAATATATTAAACTTCACCTTTCTTTTTGAGGATTAAACCTATTAAAAATTTCACAATAATTTTTACTTAAATAAGTGTAAATTAATGCAACAACAAAGCAAATAAAAACCAACAATAACTATTCAAAAAAAGTTAAATTCAATGACATTTGAAGGAGTCAAATTTATCCGTAATCGACTCTATATTGTTTATTATATAATAAAATTTGTTCAAAATCAATGAGATATTTTTACGACATTAAATTAATTTTCCATCAGCTAAAATATGTCGTAAAATTATATAATTTTTGTTGATATTTTACATCAAATTATATTGAGTGAACAATTATTTGAATCTTGAAACATAGTGTCACTGAACATTGCCCCTATAATCTTTGAAATATAATTTTGTATCAAATTAATCCTTTAGTTTAAAAATGACACTTAATTTTATGAAAGTACACATGCACATGACATGTTCAATTCATTTGAAAAAAATAATAAATTTTTATCTACTTTCACTGTTTCACACATGAAGTGATTTGTGTTCGCTGTATCATGTAAAAAAATGTTATACAAAATTTCAAAACAAATCATAATTTAGACTCAATTTTTGTCATTTTTATTCTTTACACTTTTCTAGATTAGATAAACAAAGATACAATTTACATGACTTATTCTTGATTATTATTCAAAAGGATATAGCAGAAGAGTGGCACAATAAAAATGATGTGCAACTATGAAACACAGATACAGACACAGACATAGGATGCTGACACCGCTAATAATTTGATAAAATCATATAATTCAATGTAATTATATGTGTTGGTCACGCCTAATCTGAGGAGTGTCTGTGTTTCATAGCGTGCAATTAAAGAACATCATTTATCATAATCTAAGACTATCAATAAAGGATTTATCAAGCTTCCTATTGAAATACTCTTCATGTGTCATGTTCTTGTATACTTGCTGGTTTCCTTCAACAGTTAACTTCTTAGCAGGTGCAATGTCCATAGAAGGGCTTGGATAGCAAAATTTTACTATTGTCAATCTTTCCTTCATTTTATTTACAACAGCTCTGTGCTCTGGTGCTTTGTATATTCCATTGGTCATCACCTGCATAATGCAAGAACATTTTTGGTGCCAATCTCATTTTCTAAATCAAAATGTGGTGGAAATTCTTTATGGTAAAAGCTTCAAAGGATCTATTTGTTATACTATGTTTGCACCTGGATGATGTTTTTATTCATCTCACATAAAGAAGCAAAAATGTGTGGAAACTTGACATATATTATTATGTTTATTTTCATGTGTTTAATTGTTTTCTTTTTCTTCTGTGACATGCTATGAAATGGTACATGTTTTTAGGAGGCAACCGATACCTTCTGTTTTAAACTTCTTCAATGTCCGTTAACCCGCCAATCGAGCTATTTCGTCTTGCATTTCTCGTTACTTTCATTTGAGGATTTCTATTTACAACCCCTTTTAACATATACGTTCCTTTTATTTACTCTCTCTCTCTAAAAAAATACCACTTTTTTTTGGTTGGAAAACAGAGGAACAAATCATCAAACAAGTAATGAAGTGATTGAAGTTCAAGTTCTACCTTAAATTTAGCTTCATGCACCTAGGCATGACAGCCGTTACCAACCCTGATTTGATGGGTTTTTTCCGCTTTAATTGAGTTTGGGTATATGTTTGGAATTTTCTTGATTTCAAAACATAGGTATGAGACAGATAACAGAGATACAGATACCCACCTCAAACCCATACTCAAAACCGTTTTGAATGTTGAAAATTATTCTATTACCACTTTATTGCTCTTTTTATATAAAAACAAACTCAAACCTTGAACCATTTTACTCACACGGTTAGAGTGTATGTCATATGGCACTCACTCGAGTTCTCTCTCTTCTCCTTCACCGAAGCCATCAAATCTTCATTCATCATCTCACACCATCGATCAATGAAATGTTAAAGTGAGCATATTGTTGGATAATGCATTACAACATTTTTCTCGAGGCTGGAAAAAACTTATTTTTTTAATTAAAAAATTGATTTAGTGCGAGGAGAATGATGGGCGGGGATACCCAAACCTATCGGGAACGGTGATGAGATTCAATTTCTTATCCCCGATAAATATGGATAGAGTAACATGTAAGAATATGAGAGTTAGGGATGAGAACGATGAAGGTGAAATCCATCTTCATTCCGTCTCATTGCCATGCCTACATGCACTTGTTCAACACAACTCGGTTTTCTACCAAATAATTCAACCACTCCTCTCTAAGTGGTTTTAGATTGTATAATTGAAGTGAAAAATTTATGGGAGAAAATGTAATCACTTACATTAGTGACGAAAATTATTTACAATAAACAAGTTTTTAATCTCTTGGCTTCCTAAGCTTGTTGAAGAAAACATACTCTAATCTTTATTTTATTTTCATGTCTTTTTTATTGAAGAAGTTGCTAGGCTTTTAAGCCATTAAGGTTGATTTCTTTTCAATTCTAATGTAAACTTTAATTTGAATTTGGATATATAATATATATTTGAGTAGGATTTGTTTTGATGCAATGTATTTTATATCGTTTCGGAAACAATTGAGCTAATTGAGGATATGATTCCTCTATATGTTCTAATTGATTATACATGAATAAAGAATTGACGTTCAATGAGTTTGATAGAATTTGAGAGAAGGATTCATTCTCTTTGACTCTTGTGAACTTATTGTGTTTTCCGTTAGTCCATGGCACTCAAAATTTCACTTATATTTAAAGAGGTGTGTTATTTGAACAACTATTTATGTGACAACTAAACCTTGACTTTTTCAATGATGTTGATTTGAATAGAGAAATGATATTTGTATAATTATTTTGTGACAATGTGATAACTTCCTCTCTCATACTTACATTATGTTTTTACTTTCTCTCTATTGATTTGCTTTCCGTGTTAATATCTACTTTTCTTTATAAATTTATGTTATCTCTCTATTGATAGGCTTGACCTGATGTAGACTTATTTGTAAGTTGGTATTATGTAATTTGAACCAACCTCCTAACTCTTTCCTTCATGTCTAGTGAGCAAGATTTCTCAAAAATTAGGTAAGGCAAATTTGAAGATTTTTTTTAGGGATCGAATTTGGAGGTTGTATATTAAATTTTATAAAACAAAATAAAATACAAGCATAAACAACATTATAATTTAAAATTGTGGAATTTTCTTCACTAAAAGTACAATCTTATTAAATTCAACAACACTTATACATGATGGGTATGACCATCAATAAGTAGTAGTACAACCGATTTAAACAAGCCCAAACTAAAATTAATATGTAATCTTAATAAGGTTCAAACTAAACCATAACAACCACTCCCATATGGCTGTAGTCTATACCATATAATACTGAATTTTGAAAATAAGTATAAATCATATCACACCCATCATACAACATGATGAGCTAGGCACTATATATAGTAGAAAATTATGTATGACTTGAGACAAATCCAATGAAAGGATTAGTTCAAATTATGGAAGATTAGGAAGAATAATTATAACATGTGGGGGTTGAATAATAATCTCGAGTGGAGGTATTTGCAAAGGGTTTTGAGAATCTGGGATCCCAGGCACTCCTGGGATTTCAAGTAGTTCATGCTTTGCTAGAGGTGGAGAATCAAGTTTTGGAAGCTGAGGTATGTTTGACTCTAGAAGATTGCGTGCCCCGACAACCATTGTGTTTGGTTTTCCTGACATTATAGCTATAATCATGGATGAAAAAATGATTGTAAGCCATGGTTTAATCAAGATGATGAGAAAAATTTCAGGAAGATATATTATAGTAGTTTGAATTGTTTGCTAAGCTAATATGATGATTTTGATATGCCTTGTAGGTGTGTTCTGCATGTGTTATATGCAAGGCTTTTATAGATAAAATTGTGTAACCATCCTATATATGCATTGAAAGCCTGTATTCTCAAATAGAAAGGAATCTTTAAGTCAATGGCGTAACTAGGAGAACTGTAGGAGAGTGCAAAATCTATAATGTATAACAATAATTTTTTTTTGAAACAACAAATTTTATTTAACAACATCTCTGCTCAAGACGAGCAGAGACCGGTTAAACTGAGAATACAAACTAAAAGCGTCGTATGTAGACGGAACATCAGAAAATAAACACCATAAAAAAACACCTCTGAGGACAGGACAACACCCACCAAAATACACATCACCACCTAAAACAGACTTCTTCACGAAATTGACCTCTGTAAAAACGATATCCAACACCACCCATCGTCACTACTCACCCCCCAAGAAACACCCCTCAAAATTAAACTCCAAATCCTCAACACCAAAGCAGAGCCACGTCCGAAAAGCTCCTATCCGAAAAGATCATTCAGCTTCCACCACTTCTCGACCTCCGATCCACCAAAAGAAACCATAAAAAGCCCAAAACCAAACTTGAGCCAAAGAATTGACTTTCGATCTCGAATCAAAAGTGATCGGCCCACCAGAATTTAGGACCGAATCAGAAGGGCACCCTTCACCTCTGGTATACCAGAGAAACACTAAATCAAGCCAAACAAGAAATGCAACTAGACACCGATTCTCGATCTCGAAGCAAAAGTAACTGGTCTACCGAAAAACAGCACACAAAAAATAAGACAAACAACTTGATATGCGGTGGTGCAAACAACAAACAGATCAAAAGGAAAAGGCTCAGCTCAACGGGACCCGCTCTATCCAAACACCCTAAACACCCAATCAACCCTAAAAATGCAAACAAGAGCTAGTGACGACGAACAAGGACCCAAGTAACAGAGGTAGCCTCCAAAAGAAATCACCCCCAACAGACACCCGCCTCCTCACCTAAACAACACCAGCCACCCCTAATATAGCTCCCGTGCGCAAACTATTCCGACACCAAATCCAAGTCCAAAAAAACCACGACCATCCATCCAAACCTCACCAAGACAGCCCCACGATCCCCCACCACCATAAAACCACCACACAACAGAATAAAATATAATATTGAAAAAGTTTAAAAAAAAAAAAAAACGGGGTTGTCTGCCACCAAATCAAGCAAAATCTGAAGCCCACGACCACCAACGTGAACAACTACAACCACCACGATCCTTACGACGACAAATGATCTAGAAGTTCGTTGAAGGAGAATTAATCTTGAATGATAGAGATGTCGTCACACCTGCAGCCGCCGGAAACAGACCACTCATATCGGCACCACACCACGCGTCTATCACCACCATCGACCACCACGTCACCGCCTACACTCCAATCGAACCACCCACCTACAACCGCCGACACCACACATCACAACCACCACCACCACGCATTGCCAACACCACCACCACCACACACCACCACATAACCACCCGTAAACACCACAATTGTACACCTTCTCACCTCCACACAACACCAACATCACCATACTCGTAACCAAACAATAGAGGACACTGACTTAGCAGACAGATTTGTCGAAAAACGATGACAAAGGATGGAGTGGACAGGTCGCCGGAATACGAATAGTCGCGTAGAGATGCGGCCGGAATTTAAAAGGTCGCCGAAAAACAAAAGGACCTCGGATCTGAAAAAAGAGCTTGGATGAAAAGGGAGAAGGAAAACGACCATTGCGCAGTCGCCACCCTAGCCACCGGCGACAAATCTGCATAATACTCAGGTGATGTGGAGAAACTGTTGAAGAATCCTGTCACACACCATACACCTAGATCTACATGGTGGCTGCAAGTTTTTGGATATGAGGGGAAATGTTCATACAGGTGGGAGTGAAGGTTAGAGAGAAGGGAGAGAAAAGTTTTCATAGAGAGAGAGAGAAAAAAATGTTTTAATTAATCTATAACAATACTAGTATATTTTTAATTTATTTTTGTTGTAGTTTGGGTTAAATTTTATAATATTATTGTCTGTTTCATCTATACTATATATAAAGAAAACTACCTCTTTCAACACTTTTGGACTAACTTTTTCCTTTCCAAAAATACCCTCAATTTTGAATACAAATAACACAAGTAACAAATAGATAAGAATAAATTTAAATATTTAAAAAAAATATAACAAACACAATTTGAATATATGCATATCTGTTATTTTTCTTTATCATTTAAAAAGTGTAACAAATTAGATAAGTATATTTTTACTTACTTTTTCATTATCCCAATTATACACTTATACAATTTTTTCAATAATAAAGATCGGTTGAATTTTATTGACCTTTACTTGAATTTTATTAATCCTAAACTAGCAAAAAGACAAACTTAAGAGTCTAAACCCTTGTTTCCGGTTTGAAGAATTTAGCATTTTGCCATTTATAGATGTTAGTTTTGACATAAAAATTGAACAATTTGAACCCTCTGACCTTGGGTCCTGGCTACGCCACTGGGTATAAGGATGATCGGTTGGGTGGGAGTTCACACAAGAATTACTCAATAATCTATTACAATTAAAAGTATCTAACAGTCAAAATCAATTTTAAACGCCATAAATTCGAACATAGGCTAAGCTAAGATTTTCTGTTGCCTTGTTAACAAGTAATGTTTGATGATACAGAGTCAATGTGCTCTTAATTTTTGATAATGCTAGCTTGTAGAAACTTTTAAGGAACAGTTTCTGAATATCATTAACAAACGTGGGAAATATTATCTACTTACTTCTAGATATATGACCACGTGTTGCGTGAGGTTAAATAAAACTTAGTTGTCAATGAAAGATATTATCTAATTACTTACTTCTAGATATTTGATAAGTACAATCATATGTAGTTTCTCAAAAATCATTTCATCCTGTAAGATATTAGGATTTTTTTGCTTAGAATCAACCACCAAATTATTATTTATTTATATTGAATGGTTATCAAATTATTTGTTTCATGTTTAGGGCAAGACTTCCCAAATGTTATGAAGTTGAATATGGAAATTGTATATTAAATTCTATAAGAACAAAATAAAATTTCCTCTCAAACAACATTAGAATTTGAAAATCCTGGAATTTTCTCATTAAAATACAATATGATTAAATTCAACAACATTTATACATGAAGGATATGACCAACAATAACAAATAGTACACTCGATTTAATTAAGCTCAAACTAATCATAATATGTAACCTTAATAAGGTTCAAGCTAAACCATAACAACCACTCCCATATGGGATTATCTACACTATATAATACTGAATTAAAAATATGTATAAATCATATCACGCCCATCATAAAAGATGAGCTTTAGACACATTATAATATAGAAAACTATATATATGACTTTAGAAAATGCAATGAAAGGAATTAGTTCCAACTCAAGGAGAATTGGTTGGAACATCTTTAGGAGTTTCAGGGAATTTAGGTAATTCTGGTTTTGGCAGTTCAGGGACATTAACTTTAGGTAGTTCAGGCTTTGCCAATTCAGGTACCTTAGGTAACTCTAGCTTTGGTAATTCAGGTACCTTAGGGATATCTGGTTTGGGCAACTCAGGGACTTTAGGTAGTTCAAGTTTTGGAAATTCAGGGACTTTAGGTAGCTCGGGTTTTGGCAATTCAGGTACATTAAATTTAGGTAACTCGGGCTTTGGCAATTCGGGTATCTTTGGAATTTCTGGCTTAGACAATTCGGGGAGTTTAGGTAGCTCAGGTTTGGGCAATTCAGGGAACTTAGGCAACTCGGGAACTTTCGGCAACTCAGGGACTTTGGGAAACTCAGGTTTTGGTAATTCGGGAACATTAAACTTAGGTAGCTCAGGCTTTGGTAGTTCAGGTGCCTTCGGTAATTCCGGCCTTGGCAATTCAGGAGTCTTAGGAAGCTCAGGCTTTGGTATAGGTGGAAAATCAAGTTTTGGAACCTCAGGTATGTTTGACTCTAGAAGATTGCGTGCCGCGACAACCATTGTGTTACTCTTGGCTGACAGTATAGCTAGAATCATTAATGGAAAAATGATTTTTGATAAATTGATGTAAGCCATTGTTTGATCAAGCCGATGAGAAAAACTTCAGGAAGATATATTATAGTTGAGCTCTGTGCAATACTAATGATTTTGATATGCCCTTGTTGTGTGTTTTGTGTGTGTTGCATGTAGACTTTTATAGATGAAATATTGCAACTAAAAAATGTGTAAGCAAGGGTGAGTTGGTGAGATTTGTGTACTTATAAGTATTGTTAGTTCAACTTCTTAGAACTTTATTCTTGTAAACCAAAAAATAGAACGTTATTGTTGGTTAACTAACCTATATCTGCATTGAAATTTGAAAGCATGTGTTCTCAAAGAGAAAGCAATCTCAAAGCGTAACCGGCACAATTTTTAGGAGAGGATATGAAGGAAAAAAAACGAATATATGAAACTTAACTTTTTTTTAGAGGATTAAACTTAATTAATATGTTCAAAAATTTCACAATAATTCTTACTTTAATAATTGTAAATTAAACCAACAACAAAGCATATAAAAACCAACAATAGTTAATCTGTAATTAACTCTATACTAGGTACTAGTATATATTAAAATTTGATCAAAATCAATGAGATATTCTAATGTCATTAAATTAATTTTCAATCAGCTAAAATATGTCGTAAAATTATCTAATTTTTGTAGGTATTTTACATCAAATTGCATTGAGTGAATAGTTATTTGAATCTTGCAAATCTGAACATTGCCCCTATAATCTTTGAAAACTAAAATTGTATCAAATTAATCCTTTAGTTTAAAAATATCGATCAAAAAATAATCCATTAGTTTAAAAATGACTCTTAATTTTATGAAAATACACATGCACATGACATGTTCAATTCATGTGAAAAAATAATAAATTTTTATCTACTTTCACACATCAATGCATTTAGAAATTGTGGGAGAAATTTTTTTCATGCATCCGTTCCATTTCTCCTTTTGAACAATTTAGAAAAGGATCAAGTGATTTGTGTTGAGAATCACTACCTCAGCTTTGGCTCTATTTTTATTTTGGTTTTTCTCGTTGTTGTAAGTCGACCTCATTTAGTAAAATAAAACTTAATTATTATTGGTTCACGTTATTATTCACCACATATGCAACTGGAAAGACTACTCTACAATACACCTTTGTCCAATAATAAATTTGCATGCGCATGAAGATGGAAACTCCGATCACATAATTAAGGTGCTCAAAACACTTACCACTTGAAGCACGCTAATTTGATTGACATGTATAACTAAACAATTAATATAAACATTATTTTTAATAAACTGGTTTTAAAACAGATTTGTTTGAAATGAAAAAAAAAAGTAAAATGTTAATATATTACATATATAAATTATTCAACCCCATAAAAAAAGTTATACAAAATTTCAAAACAAATCATAATTTAGACACAATTTTTGGCACCTTTACCCTTTTCTGGATTTAGATAAATAAAGATACAATTTACATGACTTTTTCATGATTATTATTCAAAAAGGATATAACAGAAGAGTGGTACAATAAAAATGATGTACAATTACACAACATCATTTATCATAATCTAAGTATCAATAAAGGATTTATCAAGCTTCCTATTGAAATACTCTTCATGTGTCATGTTCTTGTATACTTGCTGGTTTCCTTCAACAGTTAACTTCTTAGCAGGTGCAATGTCCATAGAAGGGCTTGGATAGCAAAATGTTACTATTGTCAATCTTTCCTTCATTTTATTTACTACAGCTCTGTGCTCTGGTGCTTTGTATACTCCATTGGTCATCACCTACATAATGCAAGAACATGCTTCATCAAACTCATCATTTTGATTTTAAAATTTTCCTTTTTGTGTCAATCTCTTTTTTATAAAATTGCAGTGGTTAAAATTTAGTTTAAATCAAAGTAACTTTGGTATCGCCAAGCCAATGCTTGATTCTTCTACGGCAAGCTATGAAGCACATACACTCCTCGGATTAGGTGTGTCCTGGCTTCGGACATGCGTTGGTATTCGACACCGACACCTATAGTTACACTGAATTATGTCATTTTCTCAAATTATCATTGGTGTCGACGTGTCTGTGTCCAGTGTTTGTGTATGTGCTTCATAGACGACATGACACCCCATAATCACGTTTAAGTTGGTTAAATGTTTCCATTATGAAAGCTAGGTTACTTGGAGTAAATTTTTCGATTCAACAGTGTTGTCAAATGGCGGCGCTCACTACAAGAAAAATTTGCGTTACCGGTGGCCAAAAGCCCTCTGAAATACAAAAACACTGCCGGTTATGTCAACGCATAGCAGAGTTTGGACGAACTGCTATTGTTCTACGATACACAATTTAGTACAATACCGCTTTGTGTAGCGGAATTTGAACATCCGCGATGGACAACATCGACTCAACTTCAAAACTATTTTTTTACATTTTTCAAAGGTATGAAAGCAAAATCAGTTAAGATTATACTGAAGCCACGCTAATCCAAAGAAAAATTACTTTTCACATTTTCCACTGAGCATATGCATAAAATATCATAACACTATTGCTTTTATCTTTTTTTTTTTAGGGAACCCTATTGCTTTATCTATTAAGTGAAATGTAATTACAAGCTTGCAATGAATCATTATTTAAGGATTAATATGCAGCTTATGAGTCAAAAAATACAAACCTCCATTATATGACCAATGTTAGCAACAATGGCTCCTTCTATCGGTTGAACACCGACCCATTTTCCATCTTTGAGAAACTGCAGCCCTGGAAAATCACCGAAATCAACCAAGAGAGTGATCCCAGAATTGTCAGCATGAGGAATAATTCCAAGAACTCTTTCAGGCTCTGGACAAGGTGGATAGCAATTCATCCTTATATCATATAGTACTCCTTCATTGAAACTTTCTGATATCTTTGTATCGTCGAGTCCCAAAGCCAATGTAACGAAACTCACAATTGATATTGCTTCCTCCCTCATTTCTTCAGAATATTTTTCTAGTGCTTCCCTGATAATAATATATTGCAAAAGAAGACCCTTACGAAACATGACAAAAAGATTGTAATAAAAGTTTTCCAATGGAATGTCTTGCTTAAAACAAAGATCATATCTTGTTATGAGAAGGAAAGTTAAAAAGAGAACAGATGTAAAATATTTCTATATCACTGAAATGGTGTCACTATATAAAGCTCCAACACATAGTCAGACATCACACCGGACTCAAACACTGATAATAATTTGACAAAACATAAGTGATTGAATATAAATACGTGTGTCGGTGTTCTAAACCGGCACATGTCGGATACCTGAGTGACTGGACACACCTTCGATCTGAAGTAACGGTGCTAAATAGGCCTCACCACTGCTAGAAGAGTCTAATAACATTGTTGAGGCCCCAAAATATCCAATAGTTGCAAGAAAACTTAAAGAGACTATCTGGTATTCTGATACATATTTACAACACTTTACTCCATCCAGTGGCGGAGCCAGGAATTTTATAGAGTCTAGGCAAAAATTGCACATTTCCTGCGGCGGATAATTTTATAGACTTCCCATATAATGTTACTTCCTTCGAGTGGATAATTGCACATTTCCTTAGGATATACCTTTCCTGCGGTTCCTAAAATCTTAAGGAAACAATTACCCACGAAGGTATTACATTTACCTGAGAACCTAAATCCTTGACAAAATCCGCAATTTACACCAAAATCCGCAGAAAAAGCGAGAAATTCTAGTAATGGCTGGGCTTGCTACAAAGAAAGTAGAAGGTGAGTCTGGGCTAGTGCCCAGGCTAGCTAGGGGGTGGCTCCGCCCCTGACTCCATCGTATTATATAGATATTCGTATAAATAGTTCAATTATGTTCTTATTCAATATGTTTAATATGAGATTATGTAAAAGGCTATAAGTAGTTTTTACACTCAAAAGAGAAAATGGCGTAATCTTTTTGCCTAAGCTTCCAAACACTTATACAAAAGCTTGTATGTCATATGAAAACTTTCCAATGCTACATATTTCAATGTAGAATTTGGGGTATGAGTTTCATATGTACAATACGTTTCAAAGAGTTGGTGGTAACTAGTGCCCCTAAGACATTGTTAAGAAAACAAAAAGTCTTAAGTTTTTATATTTAAAAAAGTTATTTTGTAGCAACTATATGATGCTTTTGCACTCTAGTTTTTGTTTTAAAAGAAAGTCTAACATAAATCTAACATTGGCTAGACCGAAAACCCCTATCGATTGACATGCCTATTCCCACCCTTAGATGTGATGTCCTCATTTAGATGTTTGGTTAATCATATAACGTGAGTCAATGCGGATCATGCCAAAATCTTTGCTCTTTGTATGATATTGGTATTATGTGATTTGAACCAACATATTATTTATTTCATTCCTAGAGCAAGATTTCTCAAAAATTAGATCCCGAATTTGGAGGTTGTATATTAAATTTTATAAAACAAAATAAATATCAGCTTAAACAACAATCTTATTTAATTCATGATCAACAACACTTATACATTAAGGATATGACCATCAATAAGTAGTAGTACAAGCCATGGTTTAATCAAGATGATGAGAAAAATTTCAGGAAGATATATTATAGTAGTTGAAGTTGTTTGCTATGCTAATATGATGATTTTGATAGGCCTTGTAGTTTGTTATACATGTGTTATATGTGAGGCTTTTATATATGAAATTGTGTAACTAAAATTTAATTACAATTATTTTTTTCTTAACCATCCTATATGTGCGTTGAAAACCTATGTTCTCAAACAGAAAGCAATCTCAAAGTCAGTGGCGTAACTAGCAGCAGAACTGTAGGAGAGTGCAAAATCTATAATCTATAACAATGCTAGTATAAAGAAAATAACATTTTTGGCTCTTTTTGACTAACTTTTTCTCCTTCTAAAACTACCATCAATTTTCAATATAAATAGCACATATAATAAATAGATAAATAAATTCAAATATTAAAACAAAATGTAACAAACTATATATGTCTGATTTTTTCTTATCATTTAAAAAAGATAATGGATGACGGTGAATTCAAATATTAAAAAAAGTGTAACAAATAAAATATTTATTTTTTGATTACCACGCAAAATATATCATGTAACAAACACGATATACAGATCTAGAGAGAGGATCTCTGCCTTCTCTCTAGATATTCACCACAGTCGCGTTTCACAAACCCTTCCCCTGTTTTCTTCCTTTTCTCCCATAAATCCAAATATGCAGAAGCAATGTTGCTTTAGCTGCGCTGGTTTCGTGTGGCTGTCGGCGTGCTTGTTGCTCCGCTTCCCTCTCAGCGGTCTTCCGGCGTTCCTCCACCGTCGGTGCCGTCGGGTCCTTTTCTGGGTTCAGCGGTCTTCCTTCCCCTCGCCTCTAGTGGTCCACATTGCTGTTATGGCTGTCCCTCTTTCCTATTTTTTTCCTCGTGTGTCGTTCTGGTGCTGCAGGTTCGGTTTCCTCCTTGCGGGAAGTTCGACGTCGCCTTTGTTCTTCTAGCAGTTGGTGCGTCGAGAGCTCTTCTCCACACCACCGGATCTGTTAGCTGCCTGTTGCTTTATGTTTTGTGTGTTGTGGGTGTGTCGTGGCTGGTTTGGGAGGTCGGTGGCGGCACCGTCGCACTGCCTTTCCTTCTAGCTTCTCTTGGTGGTGTTTCGTGGGTTTCTCGGTGTTGGGGTATCGCTGGTTGATGAGCAAAACCGCAAGTGCACAGTTTTACCGAAGTAGTAAAAATAGAGTATCGTTCCGACAGGGAGTTATGAATTTAATTAACTTTTAACAATGATTAGAATGAAAGTTTTAAAAGTTAAAAGG
>Ga0315914_1007660_pt1 | contig 14841 bp, 11 predicted proteins | sample MpolenodulesMG_FD_203920 | JGI IMG/M metagenome (GOLD analysis project Ga0315914, IMG submission 203920) | Medicago polymorpha root nodule microbial communities from Los Angeles, California, United States - elongated nodules | ecosystem: Host-associated > Plants > Roots > Nodule | place: USA... | reverse complement strand
AGCTATTGATCAATGCAAAGAGATGGAGAGATGTGGAATGAAAAGAGATGTTGTAACTTATAATGCACTTTTGTCCGGATACGGCAGGCATGGCATGTATGATGAAGTTAGAAGACTATTTGAAGAGATGAAGGCTTGGAACATATATCCAAATACGCTAACTTACTCTACAATGATTGATATGTACACTAAAGGAGGAATGTTTCAGGAAGCAATGGATGTTTATAAAGAGTTCAAGATGGCACGATTGGAGGTCGATGTTGTCTTTTATAGTTCAATTATAGATTCACTATGCAAAAATGGTTTAGTGGAGTCTTCTGTTATGTTGCTTATTGCAATGATAGAGAAAGGAATCAAGCCAAATGTCGTCACTTTCAACTCCATAATTGATGCATCCCGACAATCGCCAACTTTGGAATATGGGGTTCATGTTTCTTCTGAAGCCGTTGAGTATCCAACTGAACAATTGTCTTCTATGCTTATTGATGGTGCTTTTCAGAATACGACAGGGGATGACCGGATCTTGAAGATGTTCGAGCAACTTGCTGCTGAAAAAGCTGGTCATAGAGAGAAGGATAGGAGGGGACAACAAGACCAACACTGCATATTGTGGCTCTTCCAAAAAATGCATGAGATGCATATTAAACCGAATGTTGTCACATTTTCAGCCATTTTGAATGCTTGCAGGTAAATACTGTGACAATTTTTTTCTTTCTATTATCTTAAATCATACATTTTTTTAATGCATATATAACCAATCTCTAAGCTTGTATTTAGATCCATTTTGATGCAGTCGTTGCAATTCATTTGAGGACGCTTCAATGTTGTTAGGCGCGCTTTGCTTGTTTGATAACCAGGTGTATGGTGTAACCAATGGGTTGTTGATGGGTTACAGAGAACAAGTATGGTTTCAGGCTCAAACTCTGTTTGATGAAATGAGGCGTATGGATTCTTCAACTGCATCCGCCTTCTATAACGCCCTCACAGATATGCTGTGGCACTTTGGTCAGGTAAAGTCCAGCCATTAGAAATTTGCTAGTTTTGCTTCTGTTAATTTTCTAATTTGTTTATCTAAAATTCTAATTTTCTGTTTTTTTTTATAATAAAATTGATTTTGACATCAGAAACGCAGAACTGAAATGGTTGTAATTGAAGGGAGACGCCGAAATGTGTGGAAAGGTGAATGGTCAATTTCTTGTCTGGATCTGCATCTGATGTCTTGTGGTGCTGCTTGTGCAATGGTTCATTCATGGTTGCTCAATATGCATAGTACTTTATTTGAAGGCTCTAAATTGCCTAAGATTGTGACGTATGGATCTTTTTCACCGAAGTTTTTATTTTCCTTTGATTGTATTAATGAGAGGATTAAAGTGTTGATCATTATTTTAATTTTAATTCGTTTTGCAGGATTTTAACCGGTTGGGGCAAACACAGCAAAGTGATGGGTGATGGAACTTTGAAAAGGGCTGTCGAGGCACTCCTTAATGGAATGGGGTCACCCTTTAGGATTGCTGAGGGTAATTTGGGAAGGTATGTGTCTCCTGGAGATTTGTTGGCTACTTGGCTGAGACAACCCGGCGTTTTCAATTCGCTTGTTCTGTATGATATCCTAAATCATTTTCAAGCTGTTGGTCCATCGCATACTGCTGCTCCATCACATGGATGATTTTCCATATGACAGAATGTTTGTAATATAGATTCAGATAGTGAAGATTAGGATTGGTTGAACTAGCTCAAACTGAAGAAGGGTCATACTTTCTTTAGTGCTCTTAGGATATGTTGTGTAACCTGGAGTTGATTCCTCCATGAACCATGATACTAGACTTTGGTGTAATTTTTTCTCATCTATGTTTGTGCACATGATTGGAGTTACCTCTTCAACCTTTCAAGGTATGGAGAGTTTTCACTTGTGAATTGTGATGCATAGCTTGATGACATGAATACATTGTTTACTCCATATGGTTTCATCTGTGTTTGTGGACAAATTTTTTTCCCATTGCTCATATATATTATGTCATGGCTGTTCAAATTGAAACAATACGAGTCTACTGGAACATAGTACTCTCAGTTTTCTCGTGCCAATTCTAAAGCTTTAGCAAGAACTTGTTTTTTCGTTCTTTAGAAACTATGATAATTAAAATTTCTGTGATAATCTTGAGGTAGAAATGTCTAAACTTTTTTGCTGTTACTAGCAATGACTCACTCTAAAGAGTCTGCAATATTATTCAAGCGACAAATTAATAAAATACAATCATTATGTCATCAATACAAGTGCAAATCATCCCGTCATCTATGACAAAATTCCAAACAAAGTGCAAAAAGTTTACTTTCGACTTTAGACATGAGTTAACTCACGTTCAGTAAATCCAACATGAGTTAACTCACGTTTAAAGCAACTTGACTTAAGTCGCGTTGCGATGCATTACCTATTTTAGGCCATTCCCAACACCTCCACGCTTCAAACACACACTTATTTCCCTCTTCACCTCCAAAACACCCAAAATTACGATTTTTTGTTGAAAAATCTTGAGCTCAAATCATTGGAAATCGTCAAAAGCAAGTTTCTGCGCTCATCAAAAGTCTAGAATCAAGTAATCCATCATCTTAACTATTTACATTTTGCTGGTTTTTGTGCATTGTTCGTCCTTTTGGGAGGTACAACTCGGCGTAAGTTAAGTCACATTGAGTGCTCAACGTGAGTTAACTCATGTAGGTAGAAAGGCAACGTGACTTAACTCACGTCGGTGCCCAGAAACTGTCACTGGCTTCACGAATTTAGACAAGACATAGTAGATGAGATATGGAGGAAGACATGATGGAAGGGAGGAACTAGGTTCGCGGATCTCAAGGACCGATTGAAGGAGGCAAAGATGAGAGATGGGGTAAGATTATAACTGGGTTCGGGCATTGCATATTTGAGAATTAGGTTTCCAGTAAAATTTCTATCTTATATTAATTAAAAATGTTTTTGTTATTATGTAAATTTTTATTTTATTCATTTTAAAAGATTTATATTAAATGAAAAATTATTTAATGACATGGAATATAAGTTGTCTGTATGTTGTGCACCATGTCATTAATGAGCTTGACATGTCAAAATAAACAACAGAGGGGTGATTTAGGGTCACTTTTTAACCTAAAATCACCTCTCTACCTCGTTTTTCTCTTTCCCTTTTATTGAAATAAGTGATTTTCACATCTATTTCGTTTTTTAATTTGTGATTTCGTCGTCTTTGTGCGACGTTGTTTGTTTTTCTTGTTTCTATCAGGTATTTAATCGTTTCAGATTGTAAAATCAGCTTCGATCCAGTGCAGATCCAATCAATGACTTTGGCGTCATCCATGTTGCAGACCCGGATACATGGTTATTCCGGAGATTTAAATATAGTCATATGTGTAGGCATCTGTACTTTACCGTTTTATGCTATTAACATGGATGTCGTGAGCCTGTTCAGAGATTCATCCTTTTTGTTTTTAGCGAATTTGCATTATATCGATGTACTCTATCAATTTGAATGAATTAATATCATTTATTTTGTAAAAAAAAAATGTCAAAATAAACAACACTCAAATTAGGTTGGTGACTAAAATCAAGAAAATTAAGAAACACCGTGACCAAAGGGGGCCAAAACTATTTAAAGTTTTTTAAAATTGGGGGACCAAATGTGCAATTAAATCATAATTTTATCTATCTTTCATGAATTTAGACATTTAGTTCACGAATCATAATTTTAATTAATAAATATTTTAATGCTAGTCTTTCTCAACACAAAATGGATTATCTCAAAAGCTAAGAAAACAGACAAAGTCAAGTATATAGTTGCCAAAATTTTCATTATAACATATAGGGTTAATTGTTCAAATTGACCCTCTAATATACGCGAAGTCTGAAAAGTGACCCTGTAAAAATTAATTCAAAGTTTATAATATAATGTTGTAATTCGAAGCTTTTGGTTTATGGCCCCCCTAAGTTTATAGTTTGTGGCCCACCTTTACTCTTAAACACCCGTGAAAGGAGAGAGTGTTAATTGGACATCAGGCGCCAACATTGCTTTCCTAAGAGAGCTTTGTTGAACTCGTTGAATCCTCTAAAACCGAAACCTCATTTTCCTTTTGCTCTCCCTAATTTGTCCCAACTCATCCAATGAATTTTCCTCTGTTGCTCTGTAGATCCCCATCAAAACTTAGAGAGCATGCCTTCAATATTCGCGCAACATCCTTCTGGGATCTTATAACAACTCATTCGCGCAACATCCTTCTGGGATCTTATAACAACTCATGATGTAGCTAAGATTAAAGTCTCCTTACCTGCCTTGGATAAATATTTCTCTTTCCAACCTTGACTTTCTTCCATATCCTGTCTTGAACAAAAGCAAACACTTCTTTTTTGGATCTTCCAAAAATCACCGGGAGTCCTTAGTATCTAGAATGAGATGTCACAACCTTTACTTCAATCTTGTTACAAGTAATGTTTTGTTCATACATAAACGTTGACAAAAATACTTGACCACCGTTTTTGGTATATATGTTGCCAATTGCAACGATTCGCAACCATTCATATATACTTTATACATTCACTTATACATATATATACTTGTTGCTTTCGTAAATACATGTTGCATACTCGTAGTTGATCAATTCATATATTTTAATACACACTTTTGATCATTAATATCTTTAATCATCTATAGTAAAAACTAATAAAATGTTGATATTTTGAAAATATAGTCAAAATAGTAACATCTTATATACCAACAACAATTGTAATTATATATTATATAATAATAAAAAAAATATGGTCATAGGTTTTGTTAATAGTGCATACTGTCAAAGTGCAACATGTATCTAGGAAGGGAGGGAGTATATAGTTCATCCATAGTAGTTATGATAAATTTTTATATTTTTTATCAAGTATCTTGGTTGTTAGAGTTTTACCTTTTAGAGTGAATAAGTGAGTAATTTTATATTCGAAATTGAGCCCCTACATAATGCAATGTTCCTACCATTTGAGCTATGCTCATAAGGACAAATTCATTTTTGATGAATTTTTTATAAGTTTCGTTTATTTATTTATTATTTTTTTTGGGGGGGGGTGGTGGTGGTGTGTGTCTGTGTGTGATTTTAAATGTGCATTAAATAAGTGTATAATCAACTTATCATACGTATTTTTTCCTAGTGCCCGTTGAATATGAGTTCAATTTCCATCCATAATTAAAGTGTCTTTGTTGGTGAAATGTCTTCTTAACTTGTCATGTGGGTGATGTGTATTTTATTTTGTCATTGGTAATGTGGGTTTTATTTGGCTTGCTTTAGATGTCTTTTTTTATTTATACCGTTCCAGATTAAATTCAAAATAATATTTCATAACTATTTTACTCTTAATATTTCTGGAGAAGATAATTTGACAACTCATGTGATACCCCTATTCCAACGATAAATCGTGACCCATTTATGATTTTTCCCCTAAAAAGATAAATGTTAGAGATGAAAAACAAAATTCATGTTAGGATGAAAAAAAATTAAAATTGCACCCTTGAATCATAATATTACAATTTCAACTCAAATGGTTGGGTTTTCAATTGGTTAATAAAATTCAATTAAGAATCAATCGATTGGAAGAATCCGAACTCGAATCCTAATTTAAATTATTTTTAGTCAGACATTACTTATTACCTTTGCAAGTATTAGGAATTATTACGGGTCCCTTTCTCGGAAAAATGGATGGTCATGACTAAAATACTATCACCATTTCATTCTCTTTAATTTACATCTCGCAGAGTTAACCAGAATATAAGTATAAACTACAAAAAGGTATTTATATATGTATCTTGATGGACAAGGAAATTAAACAAAAACAAGAAAAATTTATGCAAAAAACTTCTAAAGGGCTTGTTGATCAATATGGCTTATGGATGAAACTGGCTTTGCCAAATAAGTAGGATTGCTCTCTCCAGCCATAATCACAACAATCTTTGGCTCTAAACTCACCTGACCCATATCCACCACATGCATATTTGATGATTTTTCTTCATCATTAATTGAGGAAGAAGATGAATATTGTTTACGAAAAGAACAAGCTATGATGAGTAATGCTATAGCTATGACCCCTAGAACAAGAGCTAATCCACCAAAGAGGTAAGGAATGGGAGAACTCAAGTTTCTTAAACTAGCTGCTTCTGATGATGATTTGTTCACGGTGGAGTTGTTTGTTAAAGTACTATTAGGCCCCATTTCTAATTTCGCAATTTTTTGTGTCTTCTATTATGTACCTTGTTTTTCAGACAAGTTGATTTGGTAAATGATAGATTAATTGATAGAATTTATAGTACATAAGTACAACTGTACAAGTACTATAGTATAGTAAATGATTAATGATAAAAGATGAAGATTTGTGAAGTTAATTACTGAAATGTCCACATATATATATTTATTTGTAAATTATCTTTATGTGGCTAGGGTTATTCTTTTCTTTAAAGTTGCCCTAAGGTTGAAACTTGAAAGTATTAAATAATTGTTGATTCTTTCTTGTGTTTTGGAGTATCATTTCCTGGCATGTTTCTGTTGGAAGTTTCTTGGATTTCTTAAGGCTTTTGTAATTCTTCTTTCGTGTTTAAGGAGGGTATCCGAACACTTGTCTCAAACAATCGTATATAGGGAAAAGCTACCTCAAAATCGCATATAACTACAATTTAGATAATAAAACTGCAAAGATATTTGATACGCAAGAGCGTGAGATCCAATTGGCAATTCTTTACTTCTTTGCGTTTAGTGTAGATAAGTTTCGCCACTATGCACTTTATATTAATATATTGTTTATTGTTCCCGTTACATAAGGTCTTTTTATTTCAGTTTCGGTTTACTCAATAGGAATCACAAATACGAATGTAACTTATTTAACTTTTTTCTTCTACATATGTTTGCCATTTTTTTTGTTGGCGTAAGAATATTTTCTGTCAATAGATGGATAAGATTACGTTCGTTTGCTTGTTTTATAATACAGCCAACACGGAATGATTCATGTTATAAGAATGAAGCGACTAATAAGAAAACGGGGGGAAAATGTGACTTAAGTCTCTACTTATTCAATAATAGGCCCCACAAAACGTGTGTATGCAACTATAGTATCATCTTTTTTTCCTCACATTTTCCTTCACATGAATCATCATATTTTATGTGTGTCGGATACGAAATATAAATATCTCTCTTGATCAAAATTTGAATATTGATTCGCAAGATTATAAAACGTAACTATACATTCATTTATGTTTATCGCACATTTTTTGGCGGATGCATTTCTAGAAAGTTTGGTGCATAATCAGAACTACAAAATATATGCATATATAAGAAGACTAAAGCGTTTATGTTAAATTAGTCATTTTTTTTGAACAATAAATTTCTCATTCATAAAATTAATAAAACCCATAAATTGTAAGTTTCTCTAATTTCATAAGTGTGTTAAAACTTAAAAATCTAATATAATATCAAAACTTAACATAGCGCTAACCCAAAAAAAAAAAAAAAATATGTGAGTTTTTTTATAGACAACAAAGATTCTATAGATAGTAAGTATTTATTGAAAAAAAAAATTTAAAAAAATTAACACAATTTTTAATATATAATTTCTATATGCGTAATGCTGGATCTCACGAACAGGAGTATCACGAATTTGTCCGAGCGTGTATTTTCGATCTCTCAATTTCTCTATCCTCCGTGTATTGTGGACAAGGAAGCATTTTAATTGGTCTACATTTTATTCTGGATGATTTGGGACAATTTCTTTCTATCTTCGGTATTTTAACATACGTCCTTAGAAACAAAGTTGTTTAGAAATTAAGATGAAATTTAGGAATGAATATAACTGTACTTATGATGAACTTGTTTCTCCGTTACTCTCCATTACATGAATATTAATCTTTTTTTTTTTGTGGTCAGAGTTTGAACTCCAAATCTTTTATATATCATGTAATGTCCCTCCTAACTAAGCTAGGCTCATGAAGACATATGAATAATAAAGTTATCACATCACATATTATAAACATCACATATTATAAAATATAAAATAGAATAACCACTATGAAAGATTAAAAAAAAAAAAAATCTTTAGCTAAAACGACGGCGCAGTATAATTAAGCCAACCAAAACTGATTCACCACACAATGATGATTAGAAGAAACTGCTTATCTGTATGCCTTAATTCTAAGAACACGAAGAAAAAATACTTTGACATATGGTCATACTCTCATATATAGACATTGTCAAAAAGTTGAGAAATTTAATGATGCGATCATTAATAGTCTATATTGAAAAACCAATGGGCTAACAAAATATAGATATAATAATGATTTTTAATCAAGTCTTGTGGAAAATAGAATGAAGATGTAATTGATGGTAGCTGGGTGGATTGGTATAATTGCATAAAGCAAATATTTGTGTGGGGTAATTTGGTTTAAAATAACTGAAGTGGAAGTAGTTGATGGAGGGTTTTCCCTTTATGACTTAGAAACATATCAGGTAAAGAAATTTTTTGGAGGGTCCCATAGCACTCAAATATTGCTGTTACATTTGCATTATCTTTCTCATTTTCTGTATTTTCTTTTGTTCCGGACCGGTTAGAAGTCCGTGAAAAAGGACCCACACCTAAAGGAGTTCGAGAAAACACGATGAGGGAGCACGCTAAGCTCTATGTGAACCACCGTATAGACACGCGCCCCAACTCCATCTCGACCATCCAGCTCATCACCAACGGTCTTCTCTATTCACGTTGTATATCACGGAGGTAGTTATGCGTCTTCGCGTATATATGGGTGATTCCTCATCACCCTCAAGGTAAACTTCACTTTAGGTACATTTCTTCGCGTCTTATGCACTTAACTATCTCTTTAAAAATCTTACTAGAGCGTTGGAGTGCTAACGTGGCTGCAGGTACATTTCACCTCAACCGTGAAAACTCAATCTCCGCTGCACCAAAGCACTGTAGACAACCAACTAGATTCATCGATCGTCACTAGACCGACCATCTTCTATTAACAGACATAATCTAAAACACATACTTTATATAGTTTCATGTAACTTTTTATCAGATTTAGATCCCTGCAGTAGTTGCACAATACAACAGGTGGGGAAAGAAAACATCTCTCAATAAATAGAATTGTCTCCATAGTTGTGGTAGGGAATCCATTCCCCATTTTTACAGATTTAATCTAGCAAATATCACTATAATACCACTTTTATGCTAGTTGACAATATCACTACAAATATTTTTAATGAGATATGGTTTTTGGTGTGAATTGGGTATTCTCTGCACGTAACTATCAACAATAATCGTTTAAGTTGGGTAGGATGACGACAAAGCTCTCCCTATACTTATTGGGCTGGATTCGAACTAAGGACCTCTGATTTAAGATTTAATGAGATATGATTGAATACACATGTAACGTATATATAAATTAAATCCTTCAGTTAAAAATGATTAAATGAGATGATATGAAATCTAGCCTAAGCCAAATACAACCAATTGGAACAAAAAGCTGAAGTATTGGTGTTCAAGCTGTTAGTTTGAGAGTTAAAGTTGGAATATGTTCTGTTTCTTATGGAGTTACATGAGGCCAACATATATTTGATAGTGGCTTTAGGAACTAACGAAAGACTACTCTTCTAGAAAAGTGATCTATATAAACAATTGAAATCAAATAATAAAACTAAAAGTTTATAATTTGAGGTGTCTCGTCTATCAACAAAATGACAAAGAATTTTAGATTAAAGTTGATAATCACAAACAGTGTACGATTATTAAACTAATTTGGTTCTGTTATGGAAACATATGAAGTTATACAAGATCCGATCTCGAAGCATATTGAACAATTGAAGTGTTAATTTCCATTTTATTAAAATCAAGTATCTTGAAATCTATTTAAAGAGTTGATTTTTTTTCATACGCACCAACTAGGATTTAAACTCCCAACATCCAACTAAATTTTGTAAAGTTTTTATTTCTTTTATTAATTTCATTTAGGGTTTACGCACCGATGAATCAAAGAGAGAAAATTGTCAAATTTTAAGTATTATCATATATTCGATTGTACACCGATGCAGAGTTGGGATAGGCCATATATCGGTTTTGTATGATAAATGGATAGATAATGTATATCTTTGTAATGTTGTTCCTTATGTTTACATTTGTGACACTAATCATTGCCTTTGTGACTTGAGAGATAATGGAGATTGAAACTTCAACAAACACTATACTCAAGATTCTACTCGTAGAATAACCTTTGATCATGACATTGATGCTAGACTCATTAGGACCGATTCCCCTAGTGGAATATATTCGCCCAATCATGGTTATAGGTGGTTGGATCATAACTCAACTCAACATGTTGCACCAATACTTCTTGGAGTTGGATTTGGCGATTACAAATTACTTAGAACCTAAGGCATTTTTGTTGAGAAGTGATGCATGGTAGTCTTCTTACCACTGCATACCTTAAGAGGTTTATGTCGTCTTACCACCAACACTTTCTGCCATAGTTGTGGTGCGTTCGTGGAAAATGATATGTATACTCTTCGCGATTGTCCTACGAAAATATCTATCTGAAGGTATTTTTGTCCCACTTATTTAAATGATGTTTACATGCAAGATTGCTAGAGTTCATTCAAACACCATGCTAATACTATTGAGGTAGGCACTATGTTCATAGTAGTTTTTTTTTAATTTTATATATATATATATATATTTATGACGGAATAGAAACAAAGATATTTGTAAGAGGAAAATATAATTGGGATTTAGTCGGTAGTATATTATTGGAAAATTGCTCTTCTCCCATTGAGATTTGCTCACTCCCAACCGAAAAGTCAAAAATACTCATGGGTGACTTAAGTCACGCTTGGTATTTTCAGAGTGAGTTAACTCACTCAGGTTGTAACCTAGAGTGACTTAATTCACGCAGGTTGTATCATGCGTATGTGACTTAAGTCACGTAGGAGGTATTTTCGACAGTTTGTATGGGAGTGAGGAATTTTGGATGGAAGAAAAGCAATTTTCATATTATTATATCATTCATCCATGACCCACATGACTGGTGTCTAACAAATAAGCATCATGATTGTTTGCATCCCCCTCCTGAAGGATTCATTATTGTCAACGTCGATGGATCCTCTTTTGGTAATATTGGTAACACAAGTTTTGGAGGCCTTTTGAGAAACGATAGAGGTAATTGGACTCATTGGTTTTCCCGATATTGTGGTAAGGCTTCTAATTTATGGGTTGAACTTTCCGCTAATTGGAGAGGACTTCAATTAGCTTAAGATCTTGGTTAAATATCATTTATTATGGAATTTGACTCTCGGGTAACTTTGGATTTAGTTGCAAATACTAAGCATAATGACATTCATCCTATGCAACTTACTCTCTTAGGAAACTCACTTCTCTTTCTAATTGGTGGTATGATTTAATCAGTCGCGGGGCCAGAAATTTTAGATCGTGGGGGAATTATTCATATACTATAATACTAAAAATGTTATTTTACCAACAAAAAAGTACATATTATTTGAGATTGTTTAAGATGAAAGTAAAACGAACACCTTACAATAATATATAAATACAAGCGAAATAATGATACTTTATTCTTATCAAATATTAACATATTTATGTTTATATAAATACAAAGTAGAATAGGCAGGTTTGAGCTCGACTTTGCAAGTTATTTATATGTACTTAATAGGTTGGACTTCTAGGCCTAAAAGACATTTCCTATAGTTGTAGCCTGACCTTTTTTTAGGTAAAAGGGTTCTAAAAAAGTCTTGGTCTTCTCTGTTAAATAAAAAAGTCTAGCCTGGCCTGATGTAGGCTAAGTTGTAGGCGGACTTGACATATTTCCACCCATACTTGAGAATAGTGCAACTATTATTGTACAATTAGAAAAAGTAATTAGAATTACATTAAAAATTGAAATGATCATTTAATCTGAAACAAAATTTTATTGCAAATGAATAACTCATAACACAATAAATATATATTATGATTTTTTTTTGTCAAGTAGGTTGATGGCTGAAGCTCACATATTTTAAATGTAGAGAAGTGAGGTATCTGAAATTTGAAACTTGACCCCTGCATATATTATACAATGTCCCTATCAATTAAGCTAAACTCACGGAAAATATATATTATAATTGATGGACCAATTTATCAAGAGTTGAGATATTAAATAATTTGACTAATTTTACTTTGATAATATGAGTTTTTATACTAACTATTGGGGGGTATGAAGTGGGCTTAACACCAATATTTTTATACCAGTACTGGAATTAGATTATTAGTGGAGGCACATGCCCACACAGGAGCGTATGTAGCTCAGCCACTAGATTTAATCACATGTCTTTAGGGAAAGGAACAAATGTGTTGATTAGTTGGCTAAATTTAATGCTTTTAATGCCAACTTATTAAGGATGTGAATTACTCCTCTTCATATTAATATCATCTTGCAGGTAAATTACCTCTGGGATATAAATACTAGTTCTGTGATGCATGAGTAAATTACATGTGGTAATATTTTTGTGTGGTTAAAAATATTTAAATGCCAAAAAAAAAAAGAAGGAATGTTTATTCTAATTTTAGAATATAGTAAATATAAAAACAATTATTTTCTCCGTAGTTATAAATATAAAGTAGATGAAATATATGTTTTTAGCAAAGATAAAATATTTCTTAGAATCAAAGAGACTTGGGATTTTAACCCGTAACTAATTTTGATGGATAATCCACATATATTTCAATCAATAATTTATCGTTTTTTTTTTAAAGAATAATTTATCATTTGTTGTTTGATGAAGTTTTTTCAATGTGTAGATGAGTGTATCCATGATGAAGAACTAAAGAAATCAGTCAGATTCGTGACTCTAAGATTGACAAAAAGGAAGAGGAATCATTAATTTTGCTTCATCTAAAAAACACTGCTTCCACATGCTGGAGAAAAGGCTAGCATATATAATTGTGCATCTGGACCCTTCAAAGAACCATCCCTTCTGAACATTCTTAAATAACTATAACCTTGTTGAACAAAAGAAGTCAACACACGAGGAATTATGAAGTTTTAAACAAGCATATTATGCTTGTGTAACTGATGTGTCCTCTATTTAGTTAACAATGCACCTTCTGTTTGAAAAGCTACTTTGATATTCTTACACCTAATTTAAATCATTAAGTGGGATCAACTTATGAATAAGAGAAAAATGAATAAAATTGTATCATTTGCTAATTTGTACGAATGAAAAAACATAAAAACTCCGATATTATGTCATCCTCTAAAAGTGAAACGGATTTATGGCCTTTTTACATTAAAATGTTGTGTTATTTTGTAAGGCTTTGTTTGCGAGTTTTGAGTGGAGGGGAAGGAAAGGCTTAGGAGGGGAAGGGAAGGGAAGGGAGAAAGGAGGGAAAGCCTTCCCCTTGTTTGGGAGTTAAAGAAACCAACAAGGAAAGGAAATGGAGGGCTTATGTGATAATTTTACTATTTTACCTTTTTTTTCTCTTAAAATCAATACATTGTGATATACTTTGTAATTTATCTCGTAAGTTATAATTGAAATTTTGAATAATTATGATGACAAAATTGTCAATTTGTATGTTTAACCCCCCAAAACCCCCCAATTTGGGGGACCTTTAAAATTGGACAAATGAAGCCTTTCAAAACCCCCCAAAACCTTTCCCTATTTTTTTTAAACTCCCAAACAAGGGTTTACCTCTCCATAAGCCTTTCCTTCCCTTCCCCTCCCCTCCAAAACCCAACTCGCAAACAAAGCATAAGAGGCGTAGAGATCCTCTCTTGTTGAAAATTGACTTAATAATTGGATGTTGAAGTTCTGGAAATTTTTGGCACGTTTGCAAGGTAACATGGCACGATTGGTTTGTTCAAGTCTGGATTGCCATTGGAAAAATCGTGGCACGATGCAGGAGCAACGTGCTTCGATGGAGACGGATAAGGTATAGTACGGTAATATTACATACTCCATCGTGGCACAATGGCGGAAACATGGCACGATGCTACGTGGGTCTGAACACTATTTAGGGCTTCATTCTTCAAGTTTTGTGTATGGCTTAGAGAGAGAAACTTGAGAATACAAATGAGGTAACTTTAGAATTGAGTGTCTTTGTAGTGATGTTCTCTTTGGTTGGGAAACATTGTAAACACCCTGGGGAGTGTGAGTGACTTGAAAAATGGGTAGAAATTAGATTTTGTTCTTTGTGGGCTCTTATGCTAATTTCTTGTAACCTCTTTGTATCACTTTCATATTAGTGGATTTGAGAGCTGCTCTCTCCTCCAGAGTAGATCATATTGGACCGAACTAGGTTAACAATCTTTGGTGTGTTTGTTCCTTTCATACATTGTTTATCTTTATTGCTTTGATTATGCTTGTGGTGTTGTTCTACACTAGGACTTAGGTCTATTTTGTTGTTGTTGTTGCTTGATGCTAATTTTTTCATTGATTACTACTTCCTTTACTTCACACATCTTTGTTCCATTTGTGTGATTTTGTACAAATTCACAGCAATTGGCACCCACCATGGGGCAAAGGCGTAAATTGGTAAAGTGTGTATCGTGTTGGAACAAAATACGTTTAACAAACATTACCCTTAGAGTGAGGGAGATTGTTGGAACGAAATGTGTTTAACATACGTTACCCTTAGAGTTTTGATGATAACAAGGTATTAAAAATTGTCAATTGAATATGCTAATATTTGTTCAAGTGTACAGGACCATAGACAAAAATTTGATATCTTTATAAGGTTCTGGAAGAACAAAAGAGAGCAAAGGAATCAACAAAAAGGAAGCTTGAAGCATC
>Ga0315914_1007656_pt1 | contig 14849 bp, 8 predicted proteins | sample MpolenodulesMG_FD_203920 | JGI IMG/M metagenome (GOLD analysis project Ga0315914, IMG submission 203920) | Medicago polymorpha root nodule microbial communities from Los Angeles, California, United States - elongated nodules | ecosystem: Host-associated > Plants > Roots > Nodule | place: USA... | reverse complement strand
CAACATTATTGTAATGTATTATTCAAATATCAATAAAATGAGTTGTTTTTATCTTTTTGTCTTTTTATTTCTGTTTTATATGTTTATTTGCATTTATTTTACGAATTTCAAAGCTTAAAATTGTAAAGGTTTTGGAAAAAGACTAGTTCGAAATTTAGAATCCGGATAAATATGGAAAACATTAACAATTCATTCCGGAAAACGAATTTCAGACCAGGGGTAAAAGTGGAAAAAATAGGGCGCGCAAGGAAAGACATAGGGTGGGAAAAGTAAATCTCTTCTAAAAATTACTCTTCTTCCAACAAAAAACGCGCACTCCCATACAAACAGATCAAAATACCTCCCACGTGGAGTTGAGATCCTCTCCGTTTATAATTCTCTCCATTTTCTCCATTTGAAAAGATATAGACACAAAAAATCTTAAAAAAAGTGTACAATAATTAATGATGGTGGGATCCATTTATTGAAAGCATTTACTATCTTTTTTGTGTGTCTATCTCTCTCCAAATTGTATACTCCGGCTCTGTTTGTAAAAATAGCGGATAGCTGATAGCTTATAACTGATAGCTGATAGCTTATAACTGATGACTGATAGCTGATAAACTAATTGAAGTGTTTGGTAAAATTAACGGTTCAACTAGTTGATAAAGTAAAATGACATAAGAGGACATTCTTAATTCATACTAAAATTTATATAAATTAGTATTTAAGTATTTAAAAGTAAGTAATTTAAATTTATTAATTTAATAAGTTAATTTAATATATCATTTATATTAACCACAAATCAACTGAGCTATCAAACCCTCCATTTTATAAAAACAATAAAACATAGCAGCCACAATTACTCAAAGCTATTATAAATTTTATTATTTATTATTATTAATTATTATATGCATTATTTTTATACTGAACTATTTTTGACAACGAAAGGCATAGTGTACCAAAAGACTGGTTAAAAATTCTACCACAAAAAAACAACGAAAATAATAGTATTCTCGTAAAAAAAAAAAACGGAATGTGTATATTCTCCCTTAAAAAAATGAAACGTGTATATTTCATAACAAAAAAAAACTACAGAAGGCTACCTTAAAAAAGAACTAGGGAAGGCATTCCCTAGAAAAAACAATGGAATAATAATTGATATTTATTACACAATAACTAATTTATTTTAAGTTATAAGGATAAATTAAATGGATTTTAGATAAAATAATAAGGGTAAAATTGAAAAAAAAAGTAATAAGCTATAAGCTCAAACGCTACTTGAAATAGCGTCTGAAAAATAGCGTATAAGCTCGTGAAATAAGTTATAAGCTCGTGATGAAAAAACATTACTAAACAGAGCTTTTTTGGTCAAACGAGCTTATAAGCTATTTGCTATAAGCTCTTTTTTTGGTGTTATCAAACAGACCCTCCATTTATTTGATAAATGGAGAGGATTAGGGTCTCCCATAAAAAATGTATTGTGTATTTTTATTCGCATGATGGTAGATTATGGGCTTGATTTTCTTTTTTTATTTGTATCCAATTGCTAATGCTACTTTTGAGGGTTTCATTGGAGAGCATCTGGCCCCAAATTTTAAAAATTGGTACAATTTCCCGCATCAATCTACTATATATTTTATATCTCCATACATGTTGTCCAAATACGCAAGTCCACCCTATGATACTCAAATTCTAACAATTTATCGCGTAAATTTAATCACGTAACTTGAAGAATGTTTATGTACCAAGAAAAAAAATTGAGAATGTTTATTTGATAGGTCTATTGCGGGTGTTTTTTTTTTTATCTAAGATCATTGTAATGACTGATTCTATATTTTATTGGAGTACTTTTTTATATTTTTATTCCTCTTTGCATTTTTTTCTAAGCTTTTCCGTTGTTTGTGAGTTTGATTCCAATTTACACTCATTCTATGAATGATTTTGTTTTTTGTGTTATTGTTTTTTTATATATAATTATTGAAGAATAATATATTTTTGAGTTTGTCTAACATATGCAATATTGCATATGTTAAACAATTAAAAGTGGTAACTTTTTATTAAAAAACAAAAATTATTTATTAAAATGTGAAGGGGGGTTTTAGTTGTTGGATGTTTACGACTTCCGAGATAACCTAACCGGTTTTGCCAATGAAAAAGAAAATATATTATGTAAACTTCTGATTTATAATAATGTGTGTTTCAATTTTACTAATAAAAGTGTAATACAAATCAGAGGGAAAAAAACAAGTAAATTTTCTACTACATTGATTTTATCTATATTATGTCTCGTAATATATAAATATTTAACATATTCCATTTTTTCAATATGATATTCATTTAGATAGACGTCGTAAAACTCAATAAAATATTTATGAGACTTAAAGGAATATAATGAAATCTTAATGTGTAACTTTGTTTACCTCATTAGCTCTTCATAAACCCTCAAAAAATTTTAAAGTATAGTACTAACATTGTGATAGTATCATAGGTTAAGAAATTAGTTATTTCGAGTATAGCTAGACTCCAGATAAGAAAAGCAGGAACTTTTGGATATTTATTGCTTGCCTCATTATTCAATTAAAAGAGCCATTTATAGCCTTGACTAGAGAGAATTGCTTTTTTGGCATTCATTGTTTCCTAGAAATACATGGAAATGATCAAAAAACCCAGCCGGTTTTCTAGTTATAAGACATCGGTAGTTAACTACTGTTGAGTTGTTTTTGGTCATTTTCATATGTTTCTAGGAAATAATGGATGTCAAAAAAGCAATTATCTTGACTAGATATCTACAATTCAGGATCTTCGTACATGTGTACAATAAGGGTTGTCGAATCAAAAGTGGAGGCCCAACTCTCATGGTATAAATGGGCTTGTAATAAAATAAAAACGTATATAATTTTAAAAGAGCAATCCTCTATTTATATCATAAATGACATCCATAAACATTACAAATAGTCATCATTGTAACTAACACAAAAAAATCTATACTACAATCAATAACATAAAAATACTACTTCAAGCTAATATATTCATGAACCTTCTAGATACTTAAAAAAAGTCATCCTTTTAAAAAAAATTGGGTTGTGTCTATCAATTTACTCTTTTTTTTTTAACTTAACAAATTATGAGCATTCTTTTTAGGGTTAATTTGTCTTTACCCCCTGTAATTTGTGCGAGTTCCGGTTTTTCCCCCCTGTAAAAAACAAGTTTAGATTCCAACCCTATAATATGAAGATTCTCCACAAAACACCCTTGTAATATGAAGATTCTCCACAAAACACCCCTGACCCCATCCAGACGCTGATGTGGCACGCCACTGTGTAATTATTTTTATTTTAATTTTTAAAAAATAAGAAAAAAAATAAAAAATTTGGATCAAAAAATTTTGAAAAAAATTAATATTTTTTTACCAAAATATTAAAAAAATTAGCTTATATTATTTTTTTCCGAATGTTTTTAAAATTTTAATTTAATTTGGATTTTTTTAATTTTTTTCAAAAGTTTCAAAATACAATAAGTTTAGAATTTTTTTTATTTCATATATAATTTTTTGAAAAATATATATATAAAGAAAACAACCCCTTTCAGCTTTTTTGGACTGGCTATTTCTTTTCAAAAATGCCCTCAATTTTCAATACAAATAACACATGTAACAAATAGATAAAAATAAATTTAAATATTAATAAAAATTCTAGATATGATTGGATGGTGATCATTGGACCTACACAAATAATAAATGTTTGGCTTAAAAGCAGTATTGATATCCCTATTTTTGTTTTTCTAAAGTATTGGGACACCTATCTCAAAATTCAGCTTTCTGGGCCCACTCTTTCAATCTTTTCTAACTTTTGACTCCCCAACCCTACTACAGAGATCTTGACTTTTAGTGACAGTAAATTTTCATAGGAAAATCAGATTGGTTGAACTGCATGACTGAATAAAATTAAACTGAACAACGCAACTATATAACTCATTTTATATAATAAAAAAAGTGTACATGTATTAAACTAAGTTGGTCCATAGTGAAACGGATATCTCGATTTTTGAAGGCAACAGTCATACACATCTCATAAGTAGTTGTCCCTTTCTAGCATGAAAATTGCATTTTTGAATTCAGTTTTTTCCTAAAAACACATGGAAAATTCCAAAATACCCCCGATAGTAGTTAACTACCTCTGAAAACCAACGGTAGTTAACTACCCTCAGTCCAGCGGTAGTTAACTACCGTTCGCATCAGTAAATGCAGACAGTGCAGTCTGCGTTCCTTTTTCCAATCATTTTCGGCCTATTTTTACCTGTAATTTCAAACGACAATTCCAAATAAATGTCAACCAATAAAACAACAACCACCAAGCATTAAACATCAACATTACATAATTTCTCAATGATTCATTAAAATTACACAAATACGACAATACATTAACGTTACAAAAAGGTTTGAAATTAGAAAAAAAAATGAAGCATTATGCAACACATTACGCTAAATGACATCAAATCTCTCGTGAACATTCTACGCACTTGTAGTTGGAACGAACATACAGATATAACACATTATTTTCAACAAACCTGCTAAGCATAAATCCTACGTCACTATCGTCTTCAATAAGCTTAGGATAATAAATCATTTTCCACATGTCTTCCTCTCCTGCCCCAAGATCATAGTGCGGTTGTTGTACAAATACATGAGATGTACTTTGATGTTCACCACGAAACACAAAGTATTTGTTCAGTTGTGTCTTCAAGTCATCCAAAGTATCCGTCGGTGTTAAGAAAACCTTAATTGTCTTCTTGAAAGCGGAATATGTCACATGACCTTCAATTTGTGCATTTTGAGGCATGTTGAACTTGACATAAGTTAAAAAAACATATATTAGAATAAAACAAAAGTACATTAATTTATAATAAATGCGGAACTCAAATATATATATATATATATATATATATATATATCATAAAAGGTCAGTTACATCTTGGCCAAAAAAAATGGTCATTACATTATATATTCCAAACAATACGTCGGTTCATATCGACAAAAAAAAGGATGAACACCGACAAAAAATTGTCATATTTTATTTAATGCAAATAAATCGTCTTTGTGTTCCGCAAGAACTTCAAATTCTTCATTTGCTTTTCTGTAGTGTCACACAAAATTAGATTGTGTTGGTTTGAATCTTTTTTGGGTGATAACGGTCTCTCTCATATTTCAATATTCATGAGTGTTCAAAAACAATCGTGTTGATCCAAAAATTCATCTTCCAATGATGTCACCTCTTCGCTCTTGTGATTATTCCACTCTATAGATGATAGAGGTAGTGGTAAATCACCATTCCACAAAAGAAGAACAAAATGATTTGGGATTAAACCAAGACACATGATGTGGCTTTTCAGGTTAATTGGAGGCCTACCTGTAATTGGGAAAAAAGTCTCTAAAACTCCAATTTCAAGGCTAGTTATCTCTACCACCGGGCTATTGTAATAAGTTGTTGGAACAAAGATAGGCTTTGGAACCGAAGTTGGTGTTGGAACCCGATTTGGCGTTGGAATCAACGAACGTGAAGAAATGCCAAGACGAAAACCTTTTCTTTTAGGATGTGAAGATTTTTTGGTGGTGAAGATTGACTATCCGAAAATTAAGAATCGCTAGTCTCCTACGAAGATGGGATTCGGCGTGTTGATGCCACTTTTGGTGTAGATTTGATTTTGTTTTTCTTGGCTCCTTTGGTTGGTACCTCTCTTGGAGGTGGTGACAACATTGTGTACTCCGAAAATGCTAACAACCGCAAACCATCTTTGATTTCTAGTTTCATTTGGTATGACACTCTTTGGAGACGTTCCTGAATACCACTCCACTCCTCCGCGACCGAAAACAATTCTTCATTACTTTCTAATATCATGAGCCCCTTCAAATTTGTTCGTGGTCCTGCGCCCAAGATGTAACACAAGGTCTGTCCATGCCCTCACTATTTTGTCCTTAACAGTGTCCAAAATGGTAGTTTGAACATAGTGAAGAAATTTTGGAAAATTCTTACAAGCATCTTGGAATTCCATTACATTACTTGCATATAACTCTTGAGTATGAGATTCAACCACTTTTTCCCATGCATGAAATATGGTATCAACTATCTCACTAGGCTTCACCTCGTTGACAAGATTCTCTTTCCCATACACTATGACAACCTTTGGTTTAACTCTACAATCAGTGATGATTTTTGCTCTAACATTTTTCCCAACATGGAAATTACAAAGTATTGCACTAATTTCAGGGAGAACATTTGCTACGGCATTCATCAAAGTCGTGTCCTGACAGTCACTACCACCTTAAGCATATGACTATTTGGTTTAAGAAGTTTAAGCAACATTTGTAAAGCCCAAGTAAAATTATCCTCATTCTCTGCCATCATAAATGCAAAACCAACTGAATATTTCATATCGGTTAAGGTGACTCCATCTATTTCAAACAATGGCATCATGTACAAATTGGTTTTGTACGTGGAATCCATTATCAAAACAGTCGGGAAATTGTTAAACAACTTTACCGATTGTGGATGAGTCCAAAATATGTCTTAAATAGTATGCCTGTCACATTTTTCTCTTATGAAATAAACATATTTATTCTCTTCCAACTTTGAGATTAGAAACTGCATCTCCGTCAAGTCACTCATTTTTTCCTTTTTGAATTTATGACATTCATTGTTGACTTGATTTATATTTGTTATGGGCTCTTATCTTTCTTCTTCAAATTTGTCAAAATATTTTTTGGTTTTACTAAACTATTGGTCAAGTCATGTACAATCCCCTTGTCGTCCTCCATTAATCTTCCCGCAAGAAAGTGCCTACTAAATATGGCAACATCTCATGGTTGTGAACACCATTAAGAATAGCCAACTTCCAAGCGTTTTCTTCCTTAACAACATATTAACGCAACTCGAACAAACACCCACATTTTCTTGATATTGTTGCTTCATGCTTCAATTTTTTCTTTGGTACTTTGTGCTCGCCACTCCTTTCACAAACCAACTCCAACATTGGATTTCTTATTGCACAAGATCTTTTTATGTTAACTGCAAATCCAACCTTATTTGCTTGTCGATGAATCCAATCGAGCAATTCGTCTTTATCTTTCCATGTCTCTCGACTTGAAAAGAAATGAGTTGTGTCCACTTCGTTGTCATGAAGTTTGGACACACTGGAATTGTCGCTAAAAGCCTTAACTTTAATGGGAGCTTAAACTTTAACTGAAGCTTCAACCTTCGGCGGTTTGATCTCGACGATAGAAGCGACAACACTAGGTTTTCGGTCAACCGGATCATCACCCACATTCTCAACCATAGCTATAAATAAACAACATATAATTGCAAAAATAATTAATTAACATGTATCTTATATAAAGTAAGAACATAAATAAATAAAAAATATAAAATAAAAAAAATAAAATCCAAAAAAAAATTTACCTTGAAAAAAATTTGAAAATTTTCTAAGTCCCTAATGGTAGTTAATTACCGCTGAGCTGCATGTTTGAAAAAATGCAGAATAATGGCTCAAATGGAAACGAGTATAATGATGCAATACATGTTTCTTGACGTCAAATGTGTGTAGAAACCTTCTAGCAATCCATCTACAATGATGTGGAACCAAGATTTGAAGAATTTTTTTGAAAGAGGGATTTTTTTGAGGTGAGGTGATGATGATGTAAGCTGATGAGTGAATAGGGAGGTAGCTTGTACTGGTAATGGGGGAAAATCACGAAGTGCGTTAACTACCACTAGGCTCAGCGGTAGTTAACTATTGTCGGTTGCTGAGCGGTAGTTAACTACCGCTGAGGACATTTTTGAATTTTCCATGTGTTTTTAAGAACTTTTTAAAGTCAGAAAAGCAATTTTCTTCGAGCATATTCTTCCAACCATTTTGGAGGTTGTCTCATCCTATTCTCTTTGAAAATTGATGTTCACACATATGAGAAGGCTGAAAAACACCATTAAAAGACGTAAGTGCCCTCGCGGTAGTTAACTGTCGAGGAATTAAAAACACGGCTGCAGTCAACTGCCGATGAAAACTTCTGCAGTTAACTGCCGTGGAGCACTTCGGCAGTTAACTGCCGAGGAAACCTGAAATTACCATTATAAATATTTATTGATTTGGATTGTTTCAATCATTATTTTGGTACATTTCAAACAATTATAATAATATACTTATACATATATACCTTAATAAGAATAACATTTAAATCTTGACAAAAAAATAAAAATAAAGAGCATTTAAATCCTCTAAAAAAAATATTTTAATGAGTGTAAAAATTAAGCATTTGAATATCATGCGCTGCTTAAACCACTAATATTCCAATTTTTACTTTTTTTTCTAGTTTGCAGCAATAAAACTTATGACCTTCACATTAATTTTCTATTAAATGGATATAATTCACGTTTACTTTATATGTGTAAAAACGGAAAATGCAATAATGTGCAATGATGATTTGCAAAAAATTTGGCACGATTACTATCACTGTGTGTACATTCATTGTTCATTTTTTACTATTAGGTATTGAATATGAGATATAATTTTCTTATAAAATGGATCACGAAAAAAAATTATTTGCTAGTATTAATTGAGACTTAAATTGATAGGTCAATGATGTCAGATATGGCTAAAATAATATTCAAATGCTTAATTTTTACGATCATTGAAATGTATTTTTAGAGGATTTAAATCTTTTTTTTTTTTTGGTCAAGACTTAAATATTATTCTTATTAAGGTATATATGTATAAGTATAATACTGTAATTGTTTGAATGTATCAAAATAATGATTGAAACAATCAAAATCAATAAATATTAATAATGGTAATTTCAGGTTTTCTAGGCAGTTAACTGCCGAAGTTTTCCTCGGCAATTAACTGCAGTCGTGTTTTTACGTCTTTTACCGGTATTTTTCCGCCTTCCCATATGTGTGAACAATAACTTTCATTCTCTTTTGGACCGTTGGGCTCTTGGTCATTGGGTCCAAGCTATTGAGCCTTACTGAATTGTAACACATTGAGATTTCTGTTCTTCTCCCATCACTTTTTGCTCGCGCCCAGCTGATTTGCCGAAAATACCCCTATGTTAGTTAAGTCACACTGCGTGACTTAACTCACGCACCTTATAAGTTCTGTGTGACTTATGTCACGCACCACTGGCCTGTGCGGGAGTTAACTCACGCAAGTTGGCCGGTGGTTAGAGCTCAAGAACACACGTTTTTTTTGGATGGTGTCAATGCATTTTAATGGTTTTTACACGTTTTTTTTAGTTTTTTCACGTTTTTTGACCTCATTAAGTGTTATGTTACTTTAAACCACCTATAAATACCCCTCCAAACTTCCTCATTTCCTCACACCACCTCACATTCTCACTCGCCCCCCTATGAATCTCCTTCTTTTCCTTCTTTTTTTCCTTCTTTGTTTTGGTGTAAAAAGAGAAAGAGGCCAATTCTGGGGATAAAATGATGAGTAGTGAGCAGCTTTCTTAGGGAAAAAAGAACCAAATTGGGTAAAACTAAATGTGCAAATTTAGTTTTACCCTAGAAAGACTGGTTTTCTTGTGGATTTCTTTTAGTTTTACCACATGAAAACTGGTTTTCTTGTGGATTTCTTTTAGTTTTACCACCGGAATCTAGCTTCTCTGGTGATTTTTGTTTTTTTGCAGATTTAGTTTTACCCCGTTGTAAATGTAATAAGAATTATATTAATAAAATGATATTTTATATCTATTATTTTAGTTTCTTTATTTTTGTTAATTTTTGCATTTATTTTATGATTGCGTATTGAATTAATAAATTCGAATAAAGTAAATAAATGTATTAGAATAAATTCAGCATGAATTCAAATAAAAATTGGGTATTGAATAAATTCGAATAAAGTTATGTATTAAAAAAATTGAAAAAAGGCCTAATTAAACTCAGCGTGAATTCGAATAAAGTTGCGTATTGAATAAATTCGAATAAAAGTTACATTACATTACATTACATAAACAACATGTATATCAACTATATATGTTATCACATCAAATTCCTTCATATAAGTTGAGTCATCACATAAAGAATGAGGTGCATTCCGTGACACTCATCTTATATGAAGGAATTCGATATCATAACTTATATAGTTGATTCTCAATAATACATGTTCCTAAAAATGTCCTATCATTACATTACATTACATTACATCTGGGTTGCACCTTCAAACTACAAAAATTGTCTTACCTCTGAAATGGTAAATTCAAACTCGCTAAACACCAGGACTCAAGCATTCACCCGGAAGTTTTATTATTCCATTCAAAAGATTACATTCTTGTTAGTTTGGTTTAGATGATGGTATTCAAGTGTCAAAATAATGAGGTGTATTCCTTGACACTTCAATACCTTCATCTAAACCAGCCTAACAGGAATTTAATATTTTGAATGGAACAATAGAACTGCCGGGTGAAAGCTTGGGAACTAGCATTTAACAAGTATGAATTTTCATGTCAGAGTAAGACAATTGTTGTAGTTGGAAGGTGCATTCCCTACCTAATCATGATCTTCTAGCGGAATCAGACTGTTGATAATATCTTCAGTTGATCTCAGCAACGTTACCCGCATATTGATCCACTGGAACATGTTGTGCTCCCAAAACATGCTCCTCACGTTTTCGTCGTTTGTTAATTCCACCCAACTGAATGATATTCCCTCCTCGTCGAGCGTTGGACGTTTATACCGAACGTATTCCACCCTCCTTGTGTCTCTGGGGTTGACTCCTTGGTTGAATTCATCCTTGAGACCTCTTAACGTTACACCAAGGCACCAAACCTTCAACCTCCAAGGTTCTCCGTCGTTGAATTGTGCATGAACGTCGAACATATCAGACGTTGCTTCAAATCTACACAATAAAAAATTAAAAACAATCAATGAAAAACTCATTCAAACATTTCATCAAACACTTGTAGTGCAAATTATACATAAACCCTAAAACTCATAACTACAGCATTAACATGCAGACATCTAAACAATTAAGCAATATAAGTCATTTACATGTAACAGTGTATAATTTCTTGCAATAAAAATTAAATTTTAAACAAACCCTAAATCTAAAAAAATTCTCTAAAACTCAAAACTACAACATAAACATACAAACATCTAAACATTTAAGCAACACAAGTCATTTTCATGAAAACATTGTATGATTTCTTATCAAAAAACCCAAAATTTAAACAAACCCTAAATCTAAAAAATTTCTACTTTAAGAGAAAAAATGTAACATATAAACATCAAAGGTTAATGGTGTTTGATTATGAAAACTTACTTGTTATTGGCGTATTGTTTGATTTGAACTGGAAGGAATTTTGGATTTGGGTGATTTGAGAGAGATTTTTGATTTTTTTTGAGATTTTAGATGAGAAATGAGGAAATGAGGTGTTCTGCATTCCTTAAAACAACATGTAGCGTTAGTTAAGTAGTGCAACATTTAACACTTGCGTTACTTAACTAACGTATGGGTATTTTCGGCAAATCAACTGGGCAAGAGCAAAATGTGCTGGGAAAAGAGCTGAAATTACACATTTTAATTCCTTGCACAACAAGGTATTTTTATTTTGAAGTGTAGAACTAACATTGATTTCTTGCATCAAGTGAGGAAAACATATATTTATTTCTCCCCAATTAACTAAAGGAAAATAATATTTGCATGCCAATCAATTGAGTCAACGAATTTGGGAATAAAAGCATAATAACTTTCATATGTTCTTTATAATGGAAAGATTTCCTGTTGTAAAATTATTATTTTTCTAAATTTTCTTCTTCTTTCTCTTTCAATTTTTGGGAAATTGGGACGATGCGGAAAGATATTAAGGCAATTGTTAAATTGTTTTGACAGTTGGTACAAATCTTAAACCATTTATCTGAATAAAAAATTAGGATCCCCTATTTTGTTTTGAGATCTCATCTTCCTGTTTTGAAGAATGACGCAAAGGTTGAAAAGAATTATATATTGCACAATATTGTATTGTACATAGATACGTTGTAGGCTGTCAAATATGCTCTACTAATTATTTCTCTATATTTATATGTTACTACCTACTATTGTGTACTGTAGTGCAATATATAATCAAGACATGTGTTCGACCCTTGGTGTCCATCTGTTTTTTTACCCTTTGGTGAAAAAGAAACAAATTTCTAACCCTTTTTTTTAAGCAAAAGGTCTTGTTAATCGGTGTTGTCGGGACATTTATTAAAGGATTAAAAGTAAAAGGAAAAAAACATTTTTTCAATTTTAAAAAAAATAGAATATTATAAAATTTTCAGTGTAATATTTCATTTTATAATCCCTTAATAAGTGGATGCTTGTAAACATTATTAAAAGGAGAATGTTAACGAATGTTTTTAGGTATTGGTTAAAGTAGTAAAGATAGTAAATTTTTGTATTAAAAAGTTGTATAATCATTACATTGATCAAAGAAAATTTTTGTATTTACAAGATATTGTTTTTTAAGATTCTTGCTAACCTTAAACAAGTAACCTTAAGGAAAATAATTAGCATTCTTCTTTTGTCAAGTAACCTTAAACAACGCACTTAAGAGCTTGTTAGCAAAAACTCTTTTTCAAAATATAAAATCACGTGGGCTTGAAAAATTAACGAAGGATGCATGAGTTAAAAAATTAGAGAGAAATAGTCAATCAATCTTTAACAAACTAAAAGCAATGAATACTATTAAAAGAAAATGTCTTGTAAAAAGCAAAAAGTGACAGCAACACCAACGGTACCTGCGAATCAATGAAGCACGTGAGTCCTATTAATTGCACATGCAAGAGTTTAATTTGAGGGAGTACAGAATGATTATGAAATCTAAATAAAATAATGATTATTATGTCTTTCGTGGCAAATTTCGAAACGTTAAAATGTGCTGGTGCATATCCTCACGTCACGCGAATAGAGAGATTTTGAATCTACTCTCACTATTTTAAATTAGGGAAATTTTGGCACTAGTTAAGGAATTAGAAAATGAAATGTTTTTTTATAAAATTATATATTTTATTTTTTAAAATTTGAAAAAGTGTTGTTTTTAATGCTGATTTTGTTTTTTCTTTTAATTTTTAACTGCTTAACTAGTGTTCGGGACATTGGTTAATATGACCCTTTAAGTTAAGTGTTTTTTTTATTTTCTAAGGTTATTTAAGAAAATGATTAGATGTATTAGTTTTGATGATAAAATATATTTAATTTACTGAAACACTTTTTTTTCCTTAATAAAAGTTATTTTGATGGAAAAGAATAATAAATTTTATATTGTAAAAAAGACAAATAATTTAAGACGACGACGAAAAATAGGAAAGAGCATAATATGAAATTGTAACACAAAACAACTTCGATGACATCAAACATATTGAAGATGCAACTGGTCTCTTATTGCCAACTATTTTATTCTTCAAGACAGACAAACAGCACAAAAAAGTATCAGTCTTATATTTTAGGGTTATAGGGTACCTATTAAAGATTCAAACGAATAGATGATTTCTAAATTTTGTTAGAAAAAATTTCTTTATTGAATACATAGTTTCGAAGATCTTTTTTTCTTTAAACTTATAAATATAAATAAATATTCTAAAAATACTCGTTAACATTTTTCTATCAATTAAATAAGAGAAATAGAGAATATATTTTAATAACAAATCAATTAATATCTAACATAGAGATATTTATTCTCCAAGTCAAACAAACACCACAAAAAAGTGTCGGTCTTCGGTCTTATATTTTATGGGTCATGCTAACCGGTGCCCCCGGGGCACTGGTTAAACATACAAAAAAAGGAATTTATTATCATAAAAGGAAACTTTGTTGACTTATTTATGGATTAATTACACAGTTTTCAATGCAATATTTACTATATAATTTCCCTTTTTAGTATCCTTAATCAGTGCCCCGGAAGCACCGATTAACATTTCCCATATTTTAGTAAGAGAAAGAGAGAAAATAATTACACTAATAACAAATCAACAAGTATCTGGCATAGAGACATAATCTCCAATGAGCATCTTAATATACCGTGATTTTCTTACACTTTTTTTACATTTATTATTGACATAATATGAGTTGTTAGAACAAATAATTATAATAATTGAGGTTTAGTATGTGCACGCATATAATATAGAGTTTTTCTATCATGTGCAAATTTGCACATGATAAAAAATTTAAAATGGAAATTTTATATTAGAACTTATACATTTAATATTAAATTAAAACTTTTGAATAAATAATTGTTTTTTTTTAAAAAAAAAATTACTACTATTAGTTGTTTTAACATGTGCAATGTTACACTTGTTAGACATTATTTTATTTATTAGTTTCAATCAAAACAATTATTTTATTTATTAAATTTCAAAATATTCTAAGCACTTTGAAACATTATTGTTGTCGTGTTTGGTAAAACCGAATCAAATTGATTACCTCCATATATAAACCGAATCAAGTTGTAGTAGAATAAACATACACGCTATAAGTAATAGACATAAATAAAATCAGTGGGCTTGAAAAATTGATTGTATAAGGATGCATGAGCTTCATATGGAATCTTATTTATAAAAGATTTTAAATCTCTTAGGTAACATTTTGGAGTCAAAAGATTTGTTGCAAACTTCCTTCTTATTTTTTTTTATTTTTTTTGCTTTTTTTGGTTTTAAACAATCGATCTCTCATCTTAAATATAAAAGTTATTAAGGAGGGTGTATTGGATTAGGATTTTAAAGAACAATTTTTGTTTGAAAAAGTCTTGAGGATTTTAAAAGACTTTGCAGGATTTTGATGACTTTGAAGATTTTAAAAGACTGTTAAGGATTTCAATGGATTTAATTTATAAGATTTTAAAGGAT
>Ga0315914_1007655_pt1 | contig 14849 bp, 1 predicted proteins | sample MpolenodulesMG_FD_203920 | JGI IMG/M metagenome (GOLD analysis project Ga0315914, IMG submission 203920) | Medicago polymorpha root nodule microbial communities from Los Angeles, California, United States - elongated nodules | ecosystem: Host-associated > Plants > Roots > Nodule | place: USA... | reverse complement strand
GGTCGGTTCGGTGGGCAATATAAATAGGGTGTAAGACCCATTTTTCCTCATTTTTACATTCCCTTTCTCTCTCTTCAACCTAAACTCTCTCTTCTCTCTCTAAAGTTCTCTCTTCTTCTCCGATGAGAAGGCCGGTCGGCGGCGGGGTGGCTGCCGGTGGCGGCGCGGCGGCCGGCCGTCTTAGACGGCGCCGCCGCCGCTAAAAGCTTTTTTTTTTACCTATTCTCTTCTACTCCTTCCTCTTATTCTATTTCTACTACCAAAAGTTTCAGAATCTGAATCAATAGTCCTAAATCTACATTTTATATCAAAAAAAGAAACTACCTTCCTTCGTAAACTCTTTTGGATCCGTTTGCCTGAATCTGATATGTACTAGTTCGTTGTGTTTGGATTATGAGGCCGCTGGTTCGTTCTCGTTTCTGTTCCTTTCGTCTCCTTTGTTTTCAGGTTCGGTTACGATGACTGATGTTGGCTCGATGTTGTGTGTGTTTTTGGCTGCGAAAATTCTCCTCTGTTTTTCTGTGTGCAGGTGTCCTTTTATAGTGAACAGATTCTGGCTAGGGTTTGTTAAAGAAAGCAACAAAACCGGCTTGGATCAGGATGGGGAAACAGAACGCGTTAGGGATTGGAATTGCGACAGACTGGATTTTGGATATGGATCATTTTGGATTTATCATTATTGGACAAACAAATAAAAAATAAATAACACAAATAATAATAGTACAGAGGGAAAAAGATAAAGACTAACTAAATGAAAAGAAATGATAAGATCAAAATAAAATTGAAGTTGATAAAAGATGGTATTTAAAATTAAAATCAAAATTAAAATCAAAAGATAAAAAAACGAGAGAAGAGGGCCCGACTCGGAATCTAACATGAGTATTTTAAAATACCTCTCTGCCGAATTTTTCACTGAAAATCAGAGACTAATCGGGGTCAGACGACGTATGAATGCAGGGTCCAACGACACGTGTCAGTGACATTTTTGGTCAAAAATTGGGGTATGACATGTAACTTCAAGACTTGGTCCTCACTTGGCCTGTGCAAATAGCAACAACCACATATAGTCAGCAATAAAATAACATCCAGCACATGTGGACCACTTTGCCACTTTGAATAAACAACTCTAAAAATAGACAGCAACACAACACAACAAAACATTTCACACATGGTGCAAGTGGGTCAAGGAATCTCATAAAGAACCTCATAAATATTCTCAACCATGACACAAACAAACATTAAAGTATGTGGGTACATCATTAATATGCTCAAACAAGAAATAACCCTAATTTTTGAGATTCCTTACATACCTGAAACAATATTTTGGGTCGATTCCTTGGTCCCACCAAGATGGTCCATCTCCAACTTTTGCTTTACCCTTATCTGCCATGGTCGAATCGAGCTGATAGAAGCAAGGAAGAAGAAGAATTTTTCGTTTCTGGGTTTCCATCTTTGAGCAGATAAATCGATTTGGGGGTTTTGAGAAACTAGGGTTTCTATTTAAGTTCCCCCCTTATATATCTTTAATTTTTAATTTGTTGTTATTTCTGAAAATGTTAAAATGTTTTTCCATAATAATATAATTAATTTCTCCAATTTTATAAACCATATTATCCACATATGCAGTGCCACATAGGTGTTTTATTTGCCACATCAATTAAAATTCTGACACATGTGCGTTTTTGGAGGAAAAAATGGAGGGTAGGACGAAAACTGCAGCAAAAATGATAAATGAAGGACCATTTTGTTCTGTTTTAAAGAGGCGGGACCATTTTCGTGAGTAGGCCAAAACACGAGAATCAAAAGTCTAATTAAGCCAAAATAATTCTATTAAGTGTGTCACAGGGACTAAAGTGAAAGTAGAAAATGGTCACTTTAGTCCTTGAACCAAAAATCAATATCCTCAACTTGATTCTCAAATCCCTAACTAAATCTCAAATTACTAAATGTCATCCCTAATTCCCTAAAAAAATATACACTAATATGTGACTTTTTTCTCTTCTCAAAAAAGAAAATGTGACTTTTTTCTAAACATTGTAGACTTTTTTTTCTTCAAATATATTGAATATTGTATGTTCTATAAATTGTATTGAAAGTTTCATGTATTTTTTTTTATGCTTAACGGTAAAACTTTGTCCATAGTATTAAACAACCAACCAATTGTGTAACAAAAAAAAATGTTGATATTATTAATCTTTATTTTTTAATTTTAAATAAAGAACGCTATATTTTGAACAAAAACAAAAAAAAAATGTTATATTAATATTGTCAAATAAGATAATAAATTAGGGATTTGAGATTTTCAATTTAAGGGATTTAGGGATGACATTAAGGGATTTGAGATTCAAGTTGGGGATATTGTTTTTTTTTGTTCAGGGACTAAAGTGACTATTTTCTACTTTCACTTTAGCCCCTGTGACACACTTAACAGGATTATTTAACGTCAGGGACTAAAGTGATAACGGAAGTGCAGAGTCAGAGGCTTCTTTGTATTTAATCCTGAGTCAGGGGTTTATATGACAGCGAGATGCAGAGTCAAGGACTGAAGTGACCATTTACTCTATTTTGATCTTAACTCTTTAGTTTTCAGGAGAAGAGAACCTGATAACCTAAAGTTTGATCGTGAATTTTTTTTTGAATAACCAATATGTTTTAAAGAAAAGCTCAAGTTTTTTTTTTACTGCAATAAACTTACATCTTAAGAGTGGCAGTATAAAAACAAAAATGTTATTTTGTCAACTAAAAAATTGGTTGATTGTATTCTTATACAATTATCAATTTAATAATAATTTATCTCTCAATCTCTTAATCAAACTAACGCTTATTTCTTGTGTATTTCAACAAGGTTCTCTAAAATATTATCACATTTTGATTGTTCAAATATCAATTCTCATATAAAAAATACAATTACCATGAAAAATGAAAATTGAGACTAGCTAAATTAAGTAGGCCCACAGCTAGAGTAAAAACTTTAACCATATAATAATAAATTGGCAATCCTATGACATTGTTTTCCTTCACTTTGCCATTTATAGCTTCAGCATTGTCGCAGTGAATAGTGGTTGGGACGCAAGAAAAAGTTTACTGAGCACTAAATCTCTTCCATTCAAAACTCTGCTTCTATCATCATTCTTCCAAGATGAAATTTGGGATTGTTTAATTATTAGGATCACATTTATATTTGGTTGGCAAGAACTAGTACCAAATCAATTCAAAATCACCTCAATCCTAATTGTTAATACAACATACTGAACATAGTATTTTAAAGTCTCAAGTTACATTCATTGATGCCATAGATACTATGAAACATAGACTCAAACACGGACACGACACAGACACAGCGACACCGATGATAATTTGAAAAAATAACATAATTCAATGTAATTATGTGTCGGTGTCGGACACGACGTGTATCCGACACCGGGACATGGCCTAATCTAAAGAGTACGTGTGCTTCGTAGCATAGATATAAGTTCAATTAATATCATCGATATATAAGATAGCTTCCAAATAAAAAATAAATAAATTCTTACTTAGCAAAGCAAAGTAATTATGCTTAGTTGATCATCATTGCTGGAAAATAGATCAATGAAATATTTCATGGCAAAAATGATGTTTTCCGTTAAGGTCTAGTAATTTTTCAAGAAAAATGCATGTTTGGAATGAAGGTGGGAGTAGTATAATCATGGTGAACCGTCGAAAAAGCTATGTCTTGGAACTTTGGCATGACGCAGAATCACATCGTGAAATGCCTACTCCCAAACACACTCTAAATAAGAGTTTGGTTTTGTTCCATTTACTGTTTATTTATTAGAGAGATAGACACAAACGATAGCTTAGTGGGATCCACTAAACAAAATGAGTATTACTTGTCCTTATCTCTCTCATACATGAACAATAAGTGGAGCAAAGTCAAACTCCCTAAATAACCTCAATGAAAATGCGGAAAATAGGCCATCGACTTTTAACAAAGCAAAATATACAACAAACCAATACTTGATTTTTAGGGTTCATCAAGTCCTATGCAGTTGAATTATTCTATAATCCAAAATAATTTCTACACTTATTCACACTAATTCAAAGATTCAGTTACCTACGACTAGTCACATAAGTTAAACAATCAAGGGCAAGTAATTTGATTGTGATAATCAAATAGCTTTTGTTGTTAATTTAGGTGTAAATCTCACTAACAGAGGACCCTGATTTAGATTGGTACTATAAGAAGTTCTTTCTACATACATTCAACAGAATAAAAAAAACTGAGAATTAGACGTGGGTTATCTGTATTTTGATTTTCATATTATGCAATAATAGGATAAAAGAGTGATTGTTCCTTTACATGAACTGAGGATTAACTCTGCAATACCACTTGATAGAAAACTGAATTTGCAATCATTATTGACTTATGAAATATGAATAGATGATTTGAACAGTTACTTTCCAATGAGAAAATTAAAACGAGAAAAAAATGATAATTACAGAAGCAAGTTAGTGGATATATCATGGTATTAACTATTGAGTTTTACAGTAAATGAGACAAGAAGAAGTAACTCCCCAGTTTTTAGTAACAAAATTTAAAATTGTTTGTTCCATCCTATGACTACAAATACTTTTGTACATCCAACTTATATTTTATCAAACCAAACTCTAAATACAAATAAATCACTACAACAATATATACAGTTTCGATGTATGAAGAAACCCTAACTCGTGATTTTACAAACCTGGAGATTAATCTCCATCAGAATTAGAGTCATACTCATATTCAGTTTCACTTCCAATGTCATATTCAGTTTCACTTTCCCCTTCAGAATATTCCCCTGAGTCGAATGGGAATCTCATATCTTGGCTAAGATTCCTATTGCAAATTTTATAGGCATCTTTAATAGCCTTGAATAACGACTCACTCCGTTCGATCTCTCCATATTCTAATAGGCTATGTATCTTTTTCACACCTTCAACCATGCCAGCTTTTCCATAACAACCAACCAGATTAATGTACGTTACAATGTCCGGTTCCAGGTGCTTATCCCGCATCTTCATATATATATTCAACGCCTTCCCAACATCTCCAGCAGAAGCATATGCGTAGATTGCCACATTATAGGCAGCAGAAGAGTCAAGATTTTCAACCTCAGATTCTAAGAATGTTTGAGCAGATTCAAGTGCCAAAGTATGCATACCAAGTAAAGAGTACAAAGCAGTGTAGGTAGCTTGTGAAGCATAAGGTTTCCCTTCCTGGTAACACAACTCTAACTGTTCTGCCGCTTCAATAGGAAACCCTGCTTTCTTTAGTATAGTGAATAACACTTTCAAAGTTCCATCATCTGGCAAAAGCTTCTTAGATACCATCATCTCATGTAGTAATTCACCGCACTCGTGAAATTGCCTATTAACGGCATAACACGTAAGTACCTTGTTATAGGAAATACAATCTCTCAATAAACCTGAGATTTTCATCTCTTCAGCTATCTTGATGGCCTCATCAAGCATGCCGATGTCTTTATAAACATACATCATTATTCCATATGAAGTACTGTCTGTCTGACCAGTCTCTTTCAATTTTTCAAAAGTCAGCTTGGCTTCAGAAACCAAGCCGAGTTCTGCAAAGGCGGTAATCATACTATTACGTGCAACTGAATCAAGACCCCCTTCCATGTTCTGCATATGCTTGTAGATGGATTTTACCCCTTCCAAGTTGCCGGCCTTACTATAAGACTTCAGTAGGGTTGTTAACACAACTAAATTTGCTGATAATCCAGATTCTTGCATCAAGTGGAAGTATTGAAGTGCCTCATCAGGACTACCATGTTCTGCAAATCCGTTTATTATAGCACCATACACAACCTCATTTGGTTTTACACCAGCACTTATCATTTCCTGGTATACAATGACTGCATCAGAAAGCTGACCAAGACGAGCATAGCATCCAATAACAGCAGAAAAAGTTTGACAATGTGGCTTAAACCCCATTTCCTGCATTTCAACAGTGAGGTCCCTTGCTTGGTCAACTAAATCAGCACCAGATAACATTTGAATAATAGAATTATATGTACTGTCAATAGGCGAAATCCCTTGATTCTTCATTTCTTCGAAGAGCAAAACGGCTTTATCATAATGGTTTGCTTTGCCGTATGCTTTGATCATGACATTAAACTCTACGATATCCCTCGCCTGTCGTGCCTTGTCTCTTTTCCTATAAAAAATATTCTCCGCTTCAGCCCATAATCCCTTCTCGGCAAAAGCATCAATAATTGCAGCACATATAATGGATGACGGTTCCCTATACATTTGAAACTTCTGAAGCAAGTCATTTGCTTTATCAAGATCTCCTTCATTAATATACATCTTGACAATGCCAGGAAGAGAATGCTCATCAACAGAAACAGAAGTTTTCTCCATTTCATCGATCACACTTTCCACCGCCTGAACCATATTCTCTGTGCATAACGCACCGAGAAGAGCTCTGTAAGTTACAGCATCTGGGAAGAGCCCAACCTCTCTAATCCTTCTATAATAAGAAAGAGCAGCATCAATACTCCCCGCAGTAGCATACAAAGACAAGAAGATGTTGTAAGTTCTCGTATTAGATGATATACCCTTCTCTTCCATTTTAACTAGCAAAGATTCAGCTTCCAACAAATTTCCATGGCTACCACTAATAAAGATCAACGTATTGAAAGTGCAAGTATCCATCTCCACACCAGATTTCATCATATCAGCAAAGACATCAGCAGCGTCTTTTAGCCGCCCAGCCTTGCCATACAAATCTATCAGAGTATTGTAAGTGGTAGACAGCCGAGGTTTCGAAGGAGCTATCTCCATATCCATCGACAACATATTAGAATCCCGAATTCCCCCACCTGTCTTAAAAAGCTCGGTAGAAAGAAACTGCTTGAAACTAATGGGCACGGACGATCTAGAGCCATTGGTAGTAGCACAATCCGACGAATCAAAATCAAGATCATCCAAGTCAACTTTCCCACCACACCAATTCTTATAAAACCTATCAGCCCTATCAAACTCCCCAACATCCTTCAAAACCTTAACAACAGTACTCATAGTAACCTCATCAGGGAAAAAGCCTCTCACCATCATATGCTTAATCCACAAAAGAGCCTCTTTACCAAGACCACCTTTCCCATAACAATCAACAAGCATACTATAAGTATTATTCGTCGGCAAAACATCATTTTTCGCCATCTCAATCCAACAAAGCCTCAATTGATCCCATTGTTTAGCTCTACCAAGAGCCCTAAGCACAACATTATAATGAATAACATTATGAACATAGTTGTTTTGAGATCTAAACCACTTAAAAACCCTAACAACAATTTCCCAATCTCTCAGGTTTTTAAGAATCATAGTGATTTCTTTTGGACTAAATTTCTCACCAAATGAATCAAGGGTATCTTCAACATCATTAGAAATTTCCAATAACTTCAAAACTGAAGTTAAAACATTGTCAGCATTTTTTTTCTTCTTCTTTAAGGAAGAAACGATTGTGGGTAAAGGTAGAGTTTTTGAACAGAAACAAGTGAGAGGAGGAGAAACCCATATTGGATTAAGGGGTGGAAAGTGACCCAGAAGAGGTTTAGTTAAAATTTTGGTGAGAAATTTTGAAGAAGGTGAAGAAAGTGAAGAAGAACTTACAGAGAAATTTTCTGCACATGACATGTTTGATTGAATGTTGAAGTGAGAAATGAAGCCGCGAGTGAAGAGAATGTGTAAGAACTAAGAAGTAGGGTTTAAGGGAAAAGGCGTGTGAATGAATGAAGTAGTGCTAATTGCAGATTAGCTATTTCTCTCATGTCAAAGATATTTCATTTTAGTCCTTCACCAATTTGACTACAATACGTATTTTGTGGTATCCATACATATATCATTTTTCTAAAGAATTTTATTTTTAAGCAAAAAACAATATTAGCACATAAAAATATTAATATAGTGAAAGTAGAATACATTTTTCTTAATAAATATGAAATAAGCAAAAATGCTCACTTAAATTGGGACAAAGGGAGTATTTAGATTCACTTCACACGTTGCAACTAGTTACTGTGGAAAATCATTGATGTAATAAAAGTAAATAAGAAATTAGGATGGACTTTTTTGTGGAAAGTTTTATAGTTAAGTAATTTATTAATCAATACAAAATATTAATACAAGTATTTCCCTCACGAAGGATATTGCGGAGCGTAACATTTCAATCTTTCTTCATGTAATCTCTAATAATCTTTAGTAAATTAGCATAGCGATTACATCGGTGATTTTCCACAATCACTAGTTGCAACGTGTGAAGTGAATCTAAATACTCCCTCCGTCCCAATTTAAGTGAGCATTTTGCTTATTTCACACTTATTAAGAAAAAATATATTCGTAAAGGAGTGAGAAAAATGATTTTAAGTGTTATTGTCAAGTATTAGTGCATTTACCATTATCATAAATGTAAAATAGAATATATTGAATTGAGAGTGATGAAATTAATTAATTAGAATTATAATTAGAAAAAAAATATACTAATTAATATTGCATTAAAGTGAAATGGGTACAGTAATTTTTAGACAAATAGTGCAAAATTGATTCTTCTCCATTCTCACATAATAGACATATATAAGTGACATTAACACCTCTATGAGTTATAATGGAATCCAGGAAGTGTGTTGTGAGAAATCTACCATATAAAAGGTTGTACACCTGCGAAAACATGTATCTTTCATGATTCCAGAACACAATATGAACAAATCCAGGACCGGAAACAGAGCACAACTCCACCATTTTTAATGGATGGGGATTTTTTATAATGGCCTACACAAACAAACAAATAAAAAAACACACACACACATTCAAATTAAACAAAATCTAGATTCCAAAATCAGTAATTAAGAAAATGGATATTATCTCTGATTTACCTCTTCAAGTGAACGTGGATTTTTGAATTCCGGTCACTGCCATTTAATGAAATCAATTTGATATTTAAAAAAATAAGAGAGCGGTGATATTTTTTTAAGATGGGGAATAATATTTTAAAGTGTATTGTATTTATTTATGTTCAATATATGTTTTTGTAAGGACAATTCAATATACGTTTAAAATCTATTTGATTATAAAAGTCTTTTTTTTTTTGGTAAGGAAGTTATAAAAAGTAATTTGATATAAATCTAAAAAATTATTAATATATTGCATAAAATATGTAAGGTCTGAGGTTCAAATCCCGACCACCATAAAAAATATTAATATTTTATAATTCAAAAAACATTTTGACGGTGATGTCTCCCGTACGTGACCTTCTTAGGTCTCTTACAGTACAAGAGGCTTGCAATTTTATTTTTTTTGAAAGAAGACTTGCAAAATAAATAGATACCATTGGATACATTTATATTTAATTAAATGGTAGTGATTGAGAGCAAAGTGGCATACATACTGGAATTTCTAGCATCATTATAAAAAGGATGATTTTGTAATTGAACCAAAATATAGTTCAACGTAGGAAGAAGTTAATATGAAGGAAAACAAATGAATTAGTCTAAAATAATAGGTGTGTAATTCGAGCTTCTTTTAAGGTAGGGGAGTGTAATTTACTCAATTTTTTTTGTCAACGTGAAATTGGCTAGTATAATACCCTCTTCGGTCTCAAATATAAGAAAATATTCTTTTTTTAGGTTCATTGAATAATTAATGTATCTGCTTTACAATGTAGACCGGATACATTAACTACTCAATTAACCTAAAAAAAGGAATCTTTTCTTATATTTGAGACCGGAGGGAGTACTTTTTTCTTATCAAAATAGAAGGTATACGTTTAAATGGCGTCAGCTCATTGATAAGAGCTTGACTTTATAACTTCAAGAAACGTTGTCCAAATCTCACAGGAACAATTGTAAAATCATCATTAGTGCCGCAATTGTTAATAATAAATTTGAGAAAATAATTTTACATAATTTCAATTATTTTTTAATATTGCATTTTTTTGTATAAAAAAACATTTTACACGTTGATATTTGCAAATATTTGTAAATATCAACCGATACTCGTCTAGCAGATATTCGTACGAATGTAAGATATTCATAGAAAAGAAGTTAGACTTAGGAAGATTTTCAAAGAATGGAAGTTAGTCTTAGGAAGATTCTCTTAAAACGGAGGTCGGTTTTGGAAAGATTCTCATAGAACGTAAGTTAGTAATTTTACATAGGTACTAAGCGTAATAATATTTTCATAAAACGTAAGTTAGTCTTATAAAGATTCGCTTAGAACGAAAGTTAGTATCAAGAATATTCTCATAGAACACAAGTTAGTCTTTGAAAGATTCTCATAGAACAAAAGTCAGTCTTTGAAAGATTCTTGTAAAATAATAGTCAGTATTTAGAAGATTCTCATAGAACGGAAGTTAGTATTAGAAAAATTATCAAAGAACAGAAGTTAGTCTTAGAAAAATTCTCATAAAACGATAGTTAGTCTTTGGAAGATTTTCATATAACATAATCTTAGTTCATAGGAATACTCGCTTAGAATGGAAGTTAGTCTTAAGAAGATTCTTATAGAACGAAAATTTGTTTTTATGAAGATTCACTTAGAATAAGTTTATTATGCTCATGTACTTTTATCTCACGTTAGGTCTATTTGATGCAATAAAATTATCTTCCTATAAATTCTTCTTTTATTGGTAATCCAGCGAAAAATGACAATTGTTAATACATATGTTCATTCAGATATTAACATTTCCTATATTTTCATAGAATAAATTTCTATATGTTCTCTACATATATCTAACCACTTAATATTTTTTTCCCATGAAAACTAACCAATTATTTTATTTTATTTTTCATGAAAACTAACCAATTATATTATTAACACTTTTTTACATTTTTTATTCAAGTTGTAACATATTTTATTAGTTCTCCCATAAAAAAATATCATTATTTTATCTTGTCTTCTTTTTCCCTACCACTTTTTACCATTTTATATATTAGGGTATTTTCCTACTTTATAAAAAAATATTATTCTTTTATCTCATCAAGCTCTTATCACTGAGCTGATACCTTTTAAACTTATACCTTCTATTTAGATAAGACAAAAATATTATACCACACACTTTCACTTTGACAAAAAATTATTGATGAAACAAAAATCATTAATAGGAAATCCAGTTATATTTTATTTCACGACGATGATATTTTTATTTAGGTACTACGACAATTTTATAATTTTACTAATTTAATAACAAGTATGGTTTCTGCGAGTTTGGGTACTTACAAAATGTTGATTTTATTTTATACATGTTAATAATTTTATAAAGCCAATTATTATTAAATTACGCGTAGTTAAAATATGATTTTTTTTATTCTATTTGTGTATACCTATTAAGATATTTGTCATGTAACAGTTTGTGGTGAATTTCATTTACGGATATTATATATGCATAATTTTCGTCATCCTTAATTATATATCTAACTCAGGTAACGTCTGGTAAATACACTAGTTGGTATTTGAAAAACTAACAAGATTTTTTTAACTTCTATTTTCGTTTAATCCAAAATATTATTCTAGCCAGCAACAAAATTTCTATCATTTTAGACTAATTCATTTTTGTTTTCCCTCTTATTAACCTTTTCCTAAGTTGAACTATATTTTGGTTCAATTACAAACTCACCCTTTTTATAATGATGCTAGAAATCCCAGTATGTATGCCACCCTGCTCTCAATCACGACCATTTGATTATATATATATATATATATATATATATATATCCAGTGGTATCGATTTATTTACAAGCCTTCTTTCAAAAAAATAAAAAATTACAAACCTCTCGTACTGTAGGAGACCTAAAAAGGTCACGTAGACAGCACCCAATTTAACACAAAATATGTTTTAAGACATTTTGACACAAAATATCTTCTTTTTTTTTTTTTGAAGTAGACGCAAAATATCTTTTAAAATCCAATACACCCTTTAAATAAAATATTTGTCTCCTTAAACCTAATTTCGGATGCAAGATGGAGCTCCATAGATGAAGCCACCTAGAGTGCTTGACTTGCTGACAAAACTCATCTATGAATTTTCTCTTGCTCACTTAACTTACCTCTAAACCGTGAGTGACTTACAAACCGAAAGTTGATTCTTTGAACAACTAGATTCTACTTTCTTCCTACAATAACAAACATGAAAAGACACATCTATCCCTACGTTGCATCCAGATTCTTCTAGTATCTTCTTTTCCCTCTTCTCACCCATAGAACAAAACCCTTGTAACAACACCACCTCACTCTTTCACACGGACAAACAAAACGAGGACACACAGCTTCAAAAAAATGTTTGGAGTAGTTTTCCCAAACCGCAGTTTCCCGATGGACATCTCAACCTTCTCTCAAATCGACACTTTTCATTGGATCCTCGACATGAACACATTCGTCGGTAAGTTCCTTCACTAACATTGACACATGTGATTACATTCATTTAATTTATTTATTTTCGTGTCAGTGTTGTATCCGGTGTTTGTGTCAAGCAACTAAGTGCTAACTACACCCCTCTATCTAGGTGAAGCATACGACCAAGTCACAGAAATCTGCATCTTCCTTCTCAACAACTTCACTCTCCCACCAGACAAAGCCCTCGCCGTCTACGTTCAATCACCCGGCTCCCCATTCGTCTTCTGCGGCGCCGTCACCATCGCTCGTCCCTCCGCTGTTCTCTCCCTCCTCTGGCCGGAGCCTGGCTCCGGCGCGATACAGCCACAACTGACTGCCGATGCGGTGCCAATTTCTGCGAAAATCGGTGTTTCGGTGGAGGATCTGGCGTCGTTGAATTCAATTGATGTTGCTGGTGAGAAGAGGATTGAACGGTTAGCGATGAAAGTTGGTGAGAATTTGTTTAATTTTATGCAGAGTTTTTGTGGTGTTGATGGTTCGAAATTGATTGTTCCAATGGATATTTTGGATCGGTGGTTTAAGAAGTTTCAAGAAAGGGCTAAGCGTGATCCTGAATACTTGAAGGGTTTCGCTTTGTAAGTTAAAAAGTTAGTTTTTTTAATTTAATTTTTATGTTAATGTTGAAAAATTGAAACTATGATAGAGAGAATAGAAGGTGGTTTCTCTTGTGTTGATGTAGTTTTAATGTAGATGTGTTTCTTTGAACGGAGAGTCAAGGTTTTTGATTCATGGTGTTGTGTTATGTATTGAATATAACAATGAGGGAAGAGTTTGTAGGTAAATGAAAAATGTAGTTTTTATTTTCATTTTCTTAATTTAAATTTAAAGTAGTTGTTTATGGTTTTGTAACTGAGTTCTATTTTGTGTTAACCCTCCGATACTCTCGGCGCCTGATAATCGGCAGTTCAGTTGAGAGGTAAGTAAACTCTGGCCAAGAAGTATTCTACCTAAAAATTGAACTTAGGAATGTAGTAGATACTGTTCCAATATCCTAGAGTTGTTGGTTTAGAGTTAAGGGCATGGAGGGTAACTAATTAGTGTTTGAAGCGTGGAACAAGGAAATAGATTTGATGTGCACACAGTTACTGATTTTGACTGTCTGATTTAAATCAATGACACATGTTGCTTAGAACCGAGTAATTTGAGCCGTCTGATCTCGAAATAATGGCCAAAATTGTTTACTGCCTGCTTCTGTCATAATAGGAGTCTAAATTTGTTGGACAATGTTTTATGTTGTTGGTGAATCAGTGATGTTCAATGCATGTTGATAGAATGATAGTGGTGCTAACTACTAAATCATGTCCTAGTTTTTATTTTGAGGGAAAAAGTACTACATATATTTTTTGGTTATGGTACTGAAACTTATGATGCAAGTGTCAGTTAACTGAGTAGATCTTCTTATACAGCTTAGTTGACATGGGTGTTAGTACTTCTCTCTCTCTCTCTCTCTTGAGAACATTTTGATTTGGTTGGTGAAAAGAAAATGTTGTTAGGTTAATGTTGTGAGGATGTTGAATGATTGGCTAGATTATGCAGCATGCTGCAGTGTTAGGAGGCTCATAAGAGTATCTTGGTTGTTAAAATGTTTAGGTTAAACATGTAGGACTGGTTTTTGTGTTGGATATGATAAGGTTTGGCCAAGTTCAATTGATGTTTCGTGGCATGAGGTAGCTAAAGGATGGTGGTGTCTCTAGTTGGTAGTGCCTTCTTTTGGCATTTCACTTATAAATGGAATCAAAATATGCGTTCTTAACCTCTCATTCTTAAGACAATTTCTGTTATGTTATGGGTGTCCATATCCTAAAGAATTACCAATATTTTTGATGTAGACCTGAAATGGCATGTTGAAACCAATAGATCAATGTTTTAACATTAACAAGTTATATTAAAGGTGATGAACACAATTTTTTATAACGAATTAACGGTGATAATCACATTTTATATGTTATAATAGGATCATGTGTTGCGGCTTCAATAGAATATCAGATGTTTTAATTTTTTTTCCTTCTCTGTGATAGCTACTCTAATATCACATATACTCCTTTTGTTCATATTTGTAATAGTACATAAACTTCAACTCGTTTCAAAATTACATTATTAACCACAAAAATGCAATTTCATGCATAGTTGTACAATACCAGGTAACATCGTATGCTAACAAATAACAGTCTCTGTTTTTTCAACCCCTGATTGAAACACAATAGAATACCAAGCAACAACAAGTGCGATTTAGGAATTTTCCAGTCAACAAAAGAAGTTTTTGACATTTGACAGCGTCCACATGTAACTTAGCGCATAAGCTACTGACGCAGTACGGAAGCGTAGGGTTAGCAAGCGCTAAACCTAGATAGAAAAGAACAAGTTTGGAAGTGACAAACTTGTGAAAATAGGGTTGCAAGCGACAAACCTATCAAATAAGGGTTTCC